>Ga0209223_10005321_pt1 | contig 11381 bp, 7 predicted proteins | sample COG_06_FD_184750 | JGI IMG/M metagenome (GOLD analysis project Ga0209223, IMG submission 184750) | Pelagic Microbial community sample from North Sea - COGITO 998_met_06 (SPAdes) (version 2) | ecosystem: Environmental > Aquatic > Marine > Neritic zone/Coastal water | place: Helgoland, sampling...
TAGGGCTATTTACTCCTTCAAGATCAATCTCCGTCATCCCATCTTCGCGAAGTGCATAAAATGCATCCCATAGGACCATAGTACCGGTATGTTTATTATGTAAATCCGGGTTGTTTGCTCCGAACAAATAGTAAGATCGATATTGATCATTAACAAAAAATGCTAGACTGCCGATATCTCCCGTTTGGGTTTTAGCGATGTACATCTTGCCCATTTTATTGTAGATAATCTCTTCCATCAGACAGACTATTCTATTTAGTTTATTGGATGAAACTTCCTCACCCGATTTTTTCATCGTCATTTGATAAAAAAAAACAAAAAGATCAGGAGAAAATAACTCTTCAGTGTTTACATTTTCACGAATTCCATAGCGGATTTCTTGTCTTCTTGCCGTGGAGGCAGATTGATAACAAAGAATAGAATCTAAGTCATGTTTGCGACTGAAGTCAGATATATCAAGATATGAGGTGTAGCGGACATTTGACTTATACTTTGGTAGATCTTTACCGTAATTATACCAAAGAAAAGGTCTTAAGTCATAAATTGAAGGGTGTAGACTTATCTTTACTGATTTGTAAATAGTGGCTAGTTGGGTGGCTGCAAATTCTGTTATTCTATATTTTTCGGAGTTTCTCTGGGCTTCATTTTGCTCTTTGTTTCCAGGACCAAAAATCAAGCCGTTGTAAATTACAAGATCATCAAGAACTGCATTCGTTCCGTTTTTGCTTTCGATGACGGATAATGCAGCCCTTTTTTCATTATTTTTAAGAATAAAATAACAGCCATATCTTATCTTCAATGCTTCAAGGTACTTGCTGTAGGAAAAAATTGTGCCATTTTTTGAACTCTTCACAAATATATCCCATTCTAGTGAGTCATTAGCTCTTTCTATCTTGTATTCCCTCACGCTAATTGTTTCATAATGCCTCTAGAACAAAGATCAGCTGATATACTTATTACTAAACCTTCGTTGACTTTTATATTGTTCGCAATCTCATAAACACCAGTTTTTCCGTCACTCATCCACAGGATTGACAATATGGTATCAATTTCTGTCTCTCGTCCTTGAATAGGCAATAAGTTTCCACCAATTTTGGGATACAAGCCGTGTTTAGACAACATAACCTCGCAATTTGGAAATTTGTTTTTGTAAATCTTTTCCCGGTCCAATTTATCTAAAATTTTAGAATAAATTTTCATGCTTTGGTTGATTCGTTTTGGGCATACGAATTTCAAGTCATCGGCCGAAGAATGATAGTAAGGGTATTCGTAATATTTGTCTTTAGTTACAGAAGCAACATTGATTCTGAAACCTTGAGAAGAATACTGCCTTTCGTCGCTTCCATGAATGTCAAATGGATAAGTAATGAATTCTATTCCTTCGTTTCTGAATATTTCTTCTATTGCCAAATTTATGCTATGTTTGGAATTATAACTTTGCTTGTAACCATAATTACCTGGACCGCCAACGGTCGTTACTACCATTCCGCATTGAATTTTTTTCATTTCACTCTCATTCATGGCACAATATGAAATAGCACCAATCGTTTCTGGAACCCAAAGTATTCTGTAACTATAATTTAAATTATTTTTTTTTAGAATTTCACGAGCAAGAAAAGCTGTCATCACTACTCCACTAAGATTGTCATTCGCGAGAGAGGGGTGGCAGATGTAGGTAGAAATCAGTATTTCTTTTTCTGAATGTCCAGGAATTAATAATTCTCCAATTGTTAGGCTACCTTTAGGGTCTAATTTGCTATCTACAAATACTTCTAATTTTCCATTACTTGAAGAAAGCGTGAGTAATTGTTTTTCAGTTACACAAAATCCCCAGTTTCTTTCATAATAAGAGGTTCGATAAGGCACATGCTCAGTCAGATTTTGATGAACATGTAAGTGTTTCGCGAGTTCCACAAAATGCATCTTGCGGTGGATGGGTTCACTGTAACCGACCAAGTGAAGATTTGTATCGCTAAAATCAACTAACTTGTTTCCAACAGAATCTTTTATCCAAGCATCCCTGACATTCCATTCATCAGGAATAGTCCAATCATAAACCTTACTTCCCGACTTGTATTCAATTGTATTTAAGGGCACGATTTCTTTTAGAATCCTAAATGTTTCACGATTACCATCACCGGTAAGACTACGGCAAATGGGGAAAAGCCGCTCAAGGTATGATTTAATCTCATTTGTAAGATTCATTATCTTTAATTGTTTTTTAAGATTATTTTATAAACTAATTTGTTAAAAGTGGTTGAGTACTATTAAAATTAAAAAACTATAAAGTTATAGGATTTTCTTTAAGTAAAATGCAGAAATAATATAGTTTTGTTAACTTATAGGGAAAATTGTTTCCGAACAACTTTACTGAATTTCTTCTGATGAAAAAGCTTTTAAACTAACCCTTTTCACTTCTATTGAGCATCTCCCATTTTAAGATATCATCTTCCTTTAAATCAACGAAAAGAATTTTACCGATAACTTCTTCCCAGTATTTTGGACTTATGCCATGTGCGGGACGTTTGAAAGTCAGATCTTCAGGCTGTAGTCGATGTCCAGCAGGGAGATCTCTTGTGACTATGATACTGCGACGTGCATCTCTACGGGCTGCCCTTTCCGCGGGGACATCGATTTTGCGAGATGAGCCAATTAGACTTTCAATTCGCGACCAGTTTAAACGAAAGGTCTTGAGGTCTTTCTTGTCCATCGCGTGATAGTGGTCATTTCCGGGAAGGGATTTGTCGTGGGTGAAGTGTTTTTCGATCAGGCTTGCACCTAGCAGGACGGCGGTTTCGATTGCTCTCATGTCCTTGGGTAGGGTGTGGTCGGAGTAACCGATGAGGTAATTTGGGAAACGACGCTGAAGATCTACTATCATACCCAAGTTAGCATCCTCGTCGGATGTTGGGTAGGAAAGCACGCAGTGCAATAGAGCAACGGGAATTCCGGATGGTCTTATCCATTCCAAAGCCTCCTTGATCTCATCTATATTTGATGCCCCTGTGGAAAGAATGATAGGTTTGCCAAAGGTTGCAATATGCTGAAGGAAAGGCTTGTTTGTTATATCAGAGGATGACACCTTGAACGCATCCATTAGTGGAGCAAGATAATTGGCCGAATCGATGTCGAAGGGTGTGCTGAGGAAGTCGATTCGGTTTTTAATGCATTCTTCGGCGAGGATCCTGAATTCATTCTCCCCAAATTTATCGTACTTCTTAAAGAGTTCGAATTGGCTAGTGGTGGGCTCCTCGCTTAAATCCCAATACGCGGGAGAATTTCTGGATGCTATTGTTTCCGCCTTGTAGGTTTGAAACTTAATTCCATTCGCTCCTCCCTCTGCGGCCTCTCTCACTAACCGTTTTGCAATTTCTAGGTCTCCTTCGTGATTTACTCCCGCTTCTGCAAGGACATAGGGAGGGATGATTTCGGAATTGTCTAGCGAGTGATTTGAAAAATACTCTAAAATATTCATGAAAGAGTTTCTAAGGGTTTTTTCAGTAGTTCAATAATCTTAAGAGTTTCTGTTTCCGGATGGATGTCAATATTAGCAAATTTTGCCAAGTCGTGAGGATGGTCAATATCCAATTTAAGCTCCCGCAAGGCTAATCTTTTATCATGAGGCTCAAAAGTCTGAATATTAAATATCTTTTGGTTTTCCTTGAGATAATTAAATACATGCTCGCGGTGTTCCGGGTCAGAGGCTTCCTTGTGAATTTGTGAAAGTACTTCTATTGTGCAAATCTCAGCACCCAATCCATCAGGCCAGGAATTTCCATAAGGGACATGATTATAGGCGTAATCAGGAGTGGGGTCATGTTTGAAGAAAAACCTGATGAGTTCGTCGATTGCATTTGGGCATATCATAGGGTTGTCTCCGCAAATACGTATGACATGAGAGGCTTTAGAGGTTGTTGCTGCGTGGTGAAATCGAGCGAGCACATCGTTCTCGGAGCCCCTGATAACTTTAGCATCAATATCTCGAAGATGATTTTCCAATTCATTGTTGGGCTCAGAGTCGGGGATGGCAACAATTAGATCATCTATCTTTACAGCTTTCTTTGTTCTTTTGACAACCCAATCAATCAAAGGTGCTCCATGAAGTGGAGTTAGCATCTTTCCCGGAAAGCGGGAGGAACCCATGCGAGCTTGAATAATTGCAATGATCATGCTTTTTGTTCCCGAAAGGACCATTCATTGCTGCCCTTGGAAAAGAGATATGAAAAAGATATTGTTATTTTAAGTTGTTTTGAATCAACTTTCTTGAATAAGATTATAGATAAGTTTAAGTACCTTCTGCTTATTATTTATGAAGTCGTGTTGGGAAGATTTTTTCCAAAGATTTTTTCTAAAATCGTCATTAATGCAGAGTTTCTTGAAATGTCTGAACAGGTTGTTCAGGGAATTTTCTTTATCTAGGGTTCCCATCCTAATAAATCCGTTCTTGGCACAAGCGAATTTATGAGACAATTCCCTTTCGTGATGCGAAATCACGATCCCAGGGATTCTCATGTGAGATAGCTCGTAGACAGTTCTTCCATTTCCGCAAATCGCTACTTGGCAATTTTCCATCAGGTCGGAAATCACCCCAGTTGAATTTGTGAAAGAGACGACATCGGAAAATTTAGTGATTATTGGGTTTAATGCTTCAATGTGTTGGTAGCCGGTTCCAACCACTACTCTTACGGTAAGAGATTTTTCACGACACCAAGGCAGAATCTTTTTCAGGATGCGTAAGGTCAGGTTTCGTGGATCACTTCCACCGAAAGTGACTAATATACTATTGACACTTTCCCTCCATTGATTTGGCTGAGAGGAAAAAAATTCCTCCCGCAAGAACATGAAGTCCTTGCCCCATTTGATATTTTTTCCTTTGGACAAAGGAACATCGAAGAGTTCGTTAATCACAACGTCTGCGAGTTTAGATCCGGTTCCAAAGTCTTCGAAGTTAAGGGTCTTGATGTTTGATCTCGCAAGAGCTGAGACATATTTGCTGGAAGTATCCAAGCAGTCACTGACGACTAGGGCTGGCTTGAGTTCCCGTATTCTCTTGAGCAAGGAGTCAGTATGAACGGATTCAACCTTGTATTCCTTTCCTGTAATTTTGTTTACCGCGAGCTTCTTCTCTTCTGTGCAGAGAAAGATGATTTCATGATCGTTTATCTCGTGTGCGAGGGTCAAGGCTCTATAGATATGCCCCATTCCGATCTCAGGATTTCCAATAATCCTGAAAATAATTCTTTTGCGTCTTAGAAGACCCTCGCAAACCCACCAATCTGAGAAACCTTTAATTTCATGAGTTCCATCTGTAACTACAAATGGAGTGAATCGTTTTCCCGAAGGATTAAGGAAGAGGTTTTTCGAAGATGTAATTAAAAAGCCACGTATTCGCTTGTAACTGATGGAGTCATCTGGGTTATTGGCACATTTCCAGTCCATTCCATATGAGATGAACTCGTTTCGTTTCTCGTTTTTAACTGAGATTGTGTAAGATGATCTTCTTTTTAAATGTTGTTGCATTGCATCTTTAAGATCGGTCAAGCAAAGGGTAGGGGTGTATGGCCAAAGCAGGCATACAGCCTTTGTACTAGACATCCCTTCTAAATTAAGGCTAACTTTTGAAAAAGTTTTAGGTTTGTCAAGTGATAGGAGAGGGTCGTGATAAACTTTGAATTTTTTTCTTAGACAGAAAACCTTGATTTCCTCGGAATCTGTGACTATCCAACAATTATTTCTTCCTACTGCACTTTCGGTTAATTTGAGAGAGTATTCAATTAATGGTTGACCATTTAGTCTTCTTACCAAGTCGTCCGGGAAAGCAACGTTTTTCTTTAGTGCAAGAATTACACAGGTACAGGACTTTATGACAGGCATTGAACGGACTCGAGAGTGCAGTTTAATACATATTCAAAATCTTTATCAGTCAATGAATGATGGAAGGGAAAAGATACCATGTTATCAAAGAAATCTTCTGCGTTTGGCGTGCTTGCTTCAGCGAAGCCCAATTTTCGATAATAATCATAGCGATGAAGAGGTAGATACTGAACGACACATTGTATGCGATGAATTTCTGCCATGCGTTTTATAAAGGCATTTCGCTTATTTCCTTTAACTTTAGCTGCAAGCAGATGGTAATTGTGTCTGGCCGATTCCTCGCGGTGAAATTCAAGAAGATCGCTTTTTTCTAAGGCATTTATAAAGCTGAGTGCACGAGTTCTTTTCATGAGGTTGACCTCGTCAATTCTTTCCAGAAGTTTTCGACCAAGTGCAGCTTGTACTTCTCCAAGGCAGTAATTTCCTGGAGCCAATGGAGTTTCGTTCAAGATTGGCAAGTCTACATTACCCATCGCTGGTTCCCAGTAATTTTCTTGTTTAAAATCAAACGGGCAATGGCCGTTGTGTCTTAGAAGGGGAACAAGTTTGGCGATGGCTTCATCCTTGACCCAAAGCATTCCTCCCTCACCAAGTGTTGTCATGTTTTTATGAGAATGAAATGAGAATACACCAAAATCGGCAAGTGATCCGCAGCGATTTTCATTTATGCGGGCTCCAATAGATTGTGCCGCATCCTCTATAACCGGAACTCCATGTTCCGCCGCAATTTTACAAACACCAAAAATATCAGCCACATAGCCATATAAATGAGGAATCACAATTGCCTTGGTTCGATTGTTAATAAGGGGTTCTAACAGTTCGGGAGTGGTAACCCTAGTCAATGAATCAGAGTCAGCCCAAATAGGACGAAATCCTCTTTTGACAAAAGGATAAGCAGATGAAGTATAAGTATGGGTGGGAATAATCACTTCATCTCCGGGGAAAGCAAGAAGCAGTTCTGCTATAATCTCTATTGCAGATGTACAACTAGAAGTGCCATATGCGTAACCTCCCAAACTTTGAAAGTCTACAAAGTATTTCTCTAATTCCTTGAGGTTTGAGCCTTGAGTCAAAGGCCCCTCCATAGAGGCAACTTCACTGATGAGTTTGATTTCTTGCTGAGAATATCCGCCACCTCGACCTCCAAAAGGAATCTCGAATTTAGTTTCCATCATTCTTTTCTAGATTTCCTCATTCGGTCAATTACCATTAAAATCTGTTTTTTTTCAAAAGGCACAGGGTGTTGTTCAAGAGCAGCAGAAAGTTTAAGCGTATCTTCCACAAAAGCATTATTTTCTTCTGTAGTGAGGCCCATTTTTTCAATGTCATTCGGCATTCCAACCCGAGCCCATAAAGCATTCAGGAATTGCGGGTAGTTTGAGTTTTTGGTCTCTATTCCTGTGATCAAATCTTGGTGTATTTCACAACCTGACTCACGGGTGATCTGAGCCACGAAAGGCAAAAATATGCCACCTGCAAAACCATGTGGAACCGAGTATCTCACACCCATGGGGTATGACATGGCTGCTGCTGGGCCTGTTCCTGAATGCATCATCGCCAGAGCTGCGTATAAGGAAGCAAGTGCAAGCTTACAACGCGGCTCTAATGCTTTCTCTTCAGATATTGCCTGTTCCAAACTAGTACAGGCAAGTACAAAACCTTCTTTGGCAAAAAAACGGCTTAGACTGTTTGCTTTTTTAGCGACATATGCTTCTGTACTATGAACGATAGAATCAACCGCAGAAGACAGAACAGCCTGTTTTGGGCATGATAATGAGAAACTAGGATCGATTATTGCATACTGAGGGCGAACACATTCACCATTTATTCCAAGTTTTATTTTTGCACGATCATCAACGAAAGACGCATTTGGAGTTATTTCACTACCTGTTCCAGCAACAGTCGGGACTGTAATGATTGGAAGAGCCTTTTTTTTTGCCATATTGAATCCCCGATATTTCAATGCAGGGCCAGGGTTTGTTAGTAAAACAGCAATTGCTTTTCCAATGTCCATTACGCTACCTCCACCAATAGCGAAAACTCCTTTGGGGCATACATCGCTGAATTCGCTGTGAATCTTATCAAGACCTTCGTAAGTAGGCTCACCGCCTTGGTAGCTGACAATTTTACAAATACCAAATTTCTTATCCAGAACATCAAGGAAATACTTAATTTCGCTATTTTTTTGAACTCCTTTGTCTATAACGACACCTACATTTCTAACACCTGTAGTCTCGATTTCTTTTAGCATTGTGTGGCTCCCATTCGGAGCATATCGAATCTTGGTGGGGACAGAAAAATCAAAAGGGTTAAATTCAGAGAACTTATTCATTTGATTGTTTTAACTAACTTAGCAGCGGGTTTTTAAATAAGTTTCACGAAAAAAAAAGGTTAATAATTTTCCGGAGAACTAAAGCGAGTATTCAAGTAAATCCATTATTTCATGAATGCTTGAATCATCATCGGAAACAGACACAACATTATCCAAAAGTGGTCTGAATCTAGAATCAATCGCTATTAAATCTTGATCCATGATTGAAGTAGTTTTATTGAAAGCTTTGATTTTACCGTGAAACTTAAAAATAACACTCAAGTAAAAGGCCGTGTAATAGAGTGGGAAACGAGGATTCCAGAGATCTGAAAGTAAGTTTCTAGGAAAAGACTTAAGTAATTCTTCTACTTTATTAAATTCTTTTAGCAGTATAAATATTGCTATCTCTCCAATCTTTGAAAAAGCTTTATCTTTTACTGTCACAATAGTGGATCTCAAGAGATTAGAAGTTTCTTCTAACCTTCCTTGGCTCAAAGAAAAAAGAGCAATTTCTTGCCATGTAAATGGAAAATTTTTGAAGTCGTTTCTTGGATGCTCTGGATTAGAAAGGTTTTGGGATACATCAAATTTTTCATTTAATAGAATATTTATGATGCCAAGACTAATGTGCGTTCTAAGTTGTCCATAACCTTTAAGAATCTCCTCTTCACAACATTTTTTCAAGTACTTTAGTGTATCATTTTTAAAATCTTTATTCTGATGCAACAAATCATATGTACTTGCACCTGCACCATCGCTCGAAGATTCGCTCCACAATTTTTTAATCGATAATTCGAATAAATCAAGTTGAGCATTACCTAGAAGTGCTCGAGTTTGTAAATTATTTGGCAAAGGTAATTTTAAGAATTCATGAAAAAATAAATCTCTATCTTTTTTTTCGATATTTCTTCTCTGTACCATCTGTAAAATGGCGGCTGCTTGATCTATATAAGTTTTTTCACTGCGATTGCCTAGAAAATTCTTTACGAACGAATTTATAAAGGTTTTTGGAGATATTAAGAATAATTTGTAGTAACCATTGTAAACTACTTGATCTTGAACCAAATTTGTTGAAATTTTTAGACAGCATTCCATCAATTGATTTAAGGTAGTTTTTGCTATTTCTGAATTATTAAAAAAAGAATAGAATTGTATACTTGTATGTATTAAAAGATTTTTTGATTCGTTTCTAAGTAAATAACTAAGACTATTAAAAATGTAACCTTGCTTATCTGAACTTTTGTATAATCGGTATGTATTTTTGTAAAAGTTCTCGATGTCATACAAAGATGAATCAGTAATATCTGAAATTGATGTATTAACGGGATCAGAAATTTGAAAACGCGAGTTTTTGCAATCCTGCTTTCTATTTTCCTTTGGGTTAAGATTTCGTAACGAAGTCGAATTTAGAATGTCCTTAAAGCTTTGCCTTAAAGATTTGTTAGAATTTAAGGAAACATTTTCCAACCACGTTGAGAGAATTTTATTTCCTGTAAAGAAGTTTCTAGACGGAGATATCAAAGATTGCTCACCTAATACATAATTGATGTTATTATCCAAACAGATAGTAGACAGATAGTGATGGATGGATGGAATCTGAGAATGATTTAAAATTACTTCACATAGTGATGAAGGGAGCAAATGGTTTGCCCATACCCTGAGAGGAATTTTTGATAGATCAACGCTTCTTGTTTCGTCTAAATTTTCAAGGGTTGTTTTAAATATACGATTACCATGGCATTCGTAATCTACAGATGAAGAATCGTAAATCAAAAGTATTTTTTCGCTATTCTGGGAGCTATTGGTGGTGTCATTTTTTAAAGAGGGTAAGACGATTCGAAAGTTTTTTGCAACAAATTCGATATCATTAATGTTTAGTGAGTTGCCTAACTCTTCGGGAAGAATGTCGCTGTAAAAAAAACTGAAATCTAAGTCCTTTAATTTTTTAACTTGTTCAGAGAAGTTATTTTTTCCAAGCCCCCCAAATAAGCATGATTTTGGAGTGCTCGAACTTAAATTTCTCGGAAAAGTAATAGAATCTGCAGTGTCTGTAAAAAGATAATGCGAATTACTTTCTTGCGATAGCAAATCAGTTTCAAAACAAAATATTTGTTTTTCAGGAATACTTTCGGAGATGAAACTTAAATCATCATCCGATAAATCGCCTGATTTCACAATAAGCGAAGTATCTTTATTAAGAATTAGGATTAACCAATCATGCCATAGTTTAAACTCAGGTTTGCCAATGCCATTAACAAAAATGAATGTATTTTTTGAGTTAGAGTTTTTCACCATACTATGAAAAAAAGTCAAAAATTGGGGGTATTATAAAACTAAGAGAATTCATTTTTATAAGGCTGTTTTAAGATCATAGTTATGTGTTGTAACCTTAAGCAAACACGCTACCGCAGACAATTAATCAATGTATGATATAAAAGTCGGTCAAATGAAAAAAGTTCATCGGGTATAGAGTAGGCATGATTTGTGCCCAAAATTATATTTAATGAACAGATTTTCCACAATCAAGTGGACACATTGATGATCGTAAATTATTATTATTACTAGTGGCGATTGAAAAAATAGTTGTGGTGGATGATGAGATGGTGATTCGTAAGGCGTTGGAGACGCAGTTGCGAAACAAGCGCTATTCGGTTGCTTCTACTGGAGATCTTAAGGGGGCACGGAAGATATTGTCGCGGGATTCATTTGATTTGGTATTTTTAGATCTTCGCTTGTACGGTGGGGGGTGCGACTGACAAGAGGAAATTAACACGAAACATAAGTGCTTTCGAATGTAATGATAAATTATATATGAATGGCAAATTTTTATCATACACAGCTACCGCAGGACAATTATTCAAAAATTTGAAATAAGAGCCAAATGTAAGAAGTCGGATGACTGCGAGAAAGATGTACATAGAAGAGCAATTACTATGCCTGAATTAGAACGAATTAGGATTAGTTTTGGAGAATCATGATCGACATAAATAATGTTTTAAATTAGGTTATGCTATAAATGGCAATTGAAAAAATAGTTGTTGTAGATGATGAGATGATGATTCGTAAGGCGTTGGAGACGCAGTTGCGGAACAAGCGTTATTCAGTTGCTTCTGCTTCAGATTTGAAGGGGGCGCGTAAGATTTTGTCTCGGGATTCTTTTGACTTGGTATTCCTGGACCTTCGTCTACCAGATGGT
>Ga0209223_10005322_pt1 | contig 11380 bp, 11 predicted proteins | sample COG_06_FD_184750 | JGI IMG/M metagenome (GOLD analysis project Ga0209223, IMG submission 184750) | Pelagic Microbial community sample from North Sea - COGITO 998_met_06 (SPAdes) (version 2) | ecosystem: Environmental > Aquatic > Marine > Neritic zone/Coastal water | place: Helgoland, sampling...
TGAACTCTTTGGTGCTCGGGGTGAAATCGTGAGAGGTCATAGTGAGGGCATAGAGCGTGCCCACGGCACCAGACTCAATGGTGTCGTGGACTTCGCGAATTGCTGAATCAAAACGACGCTGGAAACCAATCTGCAGGCCGGAACCACTGCGCTTGGCAAGATCAATCACGGCTTGGGTTGCCTCCACGGTCAAGGCGATCGGCTTTTCGCAGAGCACGGGCAGTGCGTGGGGGAGAACACCGTTGAGGACAAATTCGTGACCATCTGTTCCCACGGCAACGACAACGGCGTCGGCAATCCTGTCGGTGGCGTTGTCCCATGGAACCACTGTGGCGCCAAACTGATCGGCCAGAGCCTGGGCCTTGGGTTGGTTGCGGTTGGTAATCATGACCTCGGTGACGCGGGGATCCGCGGCTAAATCTTCGACCCGGATCGCACCCATGCGCCCGGCGCCCATGACGAGAACTTTCACGACAGCCTCCTGTTTGGCAACCGAATGTTGCACTGTTATCCCACATACTGCCATACTTGTTGGAACGTTCCAACGAAAGGCCAACGGTGTCTGATTTTCTCACCCGCGTAGCATCCGCGCCCATTTCCTGGGGTGTCTGTGAAGTGCCCGGCTGGGGTGCGATGATGTCGAGCCCCCGGGTCCTTGGCGAGATGGCGGGTTTGGGCTTTAGGGCCACGGAGCTGGGAGCGCCCGGGTTTCTTCCCGCAGAACCAGGGGATGTGAAATCAGAGCTCGGCAACTACGACATGAGCCTCCTAGGCGCCTTCACCCCCGTGGTGATTCATGATTCCGCCCACAGAGCAGAAGCAATTGCCGGCGCGAAAGACGCCGCTCGTTTTCTTCAGAGTGCGGGAGCATCAAAATTCATTTCGTGCCCCGTGCTCGATATGGATTGGTCAATCCCCCGCGCACTCTCATCGTCGGAAGTCACCCACATGGCAGAAATGTTTGCCATCATCGATGACATCTGCGGCGAGCACGGCCTGGAACAAGTTCTCCACCCCCACGTTCAAACCCTGGTGGAGACAAAGGATGATATTTCCAGGGTTCTCGACACCTGTGACGTTCACTTTTGCCTGGACACGGGACACATGGCCTTTGGCGGCCAAGATCCTGTTGAGTTCGCAAAAGACTGCATGGACCGTGTCGGCCACGTCCATCTCAAAGATATCCGCCTGGACATGGTGGACCCCGTGTTGCGCCGGGAAGTAACGCTGATGGCTGCGACCCAAGCGGGTATTTTCACCCCACTGGGTCACGGCGACGTTGATATCGCCGGTGTCGTCCAAGCCCTCGAGGGTGCCGGCTACCAGGGTTGGTATGTCATCGAGCAGGACACCGCCATCACCGATGGCATGCCCGCCGAGGGTGATGGACCCATCCACCAGATCACGACTTCTTTGGAATACCTCACCAACACCGTCGCTCCCACGCTAAAGCCAGCGTCGTGAGCGCCGTGGACGTCCTGAGTGTCGGGCGCATCAGCGTCGATCTTTACGCCAGGGAGCCGGACGTGGGATTTGAGGGACAGCAGAGTTTTCACAAGTCTGTCGGTGGAAGCCCCAGCAACGTCGCAGTCGCTGCAGCACGACTTGGCCACAGCGTCATGTTGGCCACAAAAGTTGGCACAGACGCTTTTGGTGACTATGTGCGCCAACGGATGACCGACTGGGGCGTTGACACCACATACATCGCCTCGCAAGAGGGTGCGCAGACGCCATTGGCTTTTGCCGCCCTCACTCCCCCCGAAACCCCCACCGTCATGTTTTATCGAGGAGTCGCCGCCCCCGACACCACCCTGCAGGAAGATCACCTTCCGGCCGAGGTTGTTCAGGGTGCAAAAATTTTGTGGATCTCCCAGACATCCCTGTCCCAGGGCTCGAGCGCTGAAACCTGTCTTTCGTGGATGGAACTCAGGGATAGGACCCAGCACACCATCCTCGATCTTGATTACCGCCCCAGCCTCTGGGCTTCCCCAGCAGAGGCGACCGCGATGGCCCAGCGCGCCATTGCCCGGGCCACCATCGTGGTGGGCAATCGCGAAGAATGCGAGATTGCCCTGGGAATCAGTGACCCCGACGCTGCTGCCGATGAGCTACTGGCGATGGGTGTGCGCCTTGCCATCATCAAACTTGGTGGAGACGGCGCCCTCTTGGCTACGTCCAAGGAACGCGTTCGCGTGGCACCCACTCCCATTGACGTGGTGTGTGGACTCGGCGCTGGGGACGCTTTTGGTGGAGCGTTATGTCACGGTGTGCTTAGTGAGTGGGACTTAGAACGCATCGGAGACTTCGCCAATGCTGCCGGTGCACTCGTCGCCACGCGTCTCACGTGTGCAGATGCGATGCCGACCGTTGCAGAATTAGAAACAATGATTGGAGCATCCCGATGACCCTGGAACGCGAAAAATATCAAGCCCTCTTGGATGAGCGAGTTTTTGCCCCCCACGCTTTGTCCGAAGCCCTTGTGTCGAGGAGCCGCCGCAGCATCGCCGGAGACGATGGCAACCTGCTGATTCTTGCGGCCGATCACACCGCACGAGGAAAGATTTCGCTCGGCACCGACAGGGTCGCCATGGCCGACCGTTACACCCTGCTGGATCGCCTGGTTCGCTGTCTGGGCCTGCCTCAGGTCGATGGCGTCTTAGCCAGTGCCGACATTTTGGAAGAGCTCGCCTGGCTGGGAGCACTCGATAACAAGCTGGCGATCGGCACCATGAACCGCGGGGGCATCATTGGCGCCACATGGGAACTGGATGACCGGGTGACCGCCTATGACGTGGACCACATCGAATCCAGCGGGCTCGATGGTGGAAAAACCCTGATCCGCATCGACCACCACGACCCTGGTGTTGCCCGCACGATCGAAACGGTGGCGGCAATCACGACCGAGCTGGCAGACCGCCGTTTGATGTCATTGATCGAGCCGCTGCCCTATCTCAAAGACGCCAATGGCGGCGCGATCTTGGATACTGACCCGGATGCGCTGATTAAAGTTGTCGCCATTGCCTCTGGCCTGGGGTCCTCCTCGGCCTATTCCTGGTTGAAGCTTCCCACCAGTGACCGGATGGATGAGGTGGCAGCAGCCACGACGCTTCCCATCTTGATGCTCGGCGGTGAGCCCAAAGGGGCCAGCGGCGACATTTTCGACCAGTGGTCGGCAGCCATGAAAGAGCCCAACATTCGTGGCTTGACCGCAGGGCGAACGTTGCTCTATCCCTCCGATGGAGACTCAGAAAGCGCCGCTGTTCGCGCGGGCGCAATAGTTCACCCCCACCACTCCTAACCACGCAAGAACACGAAAACCAACTGCACCACCTGCTCCACACCACACCCTGAACAATCACAACCCCACCGTCAGCGATTCGCAACGAGTGGGCTACGAAAGGTAAAAATCTTATGAATCGTCGCATCGGAATTGCCGTGTTGGGTTTGGGCTGGATGGGGCAGGCGCACAGTCGCTCCATGCTCCGTATTCCCTCCCTGTTCCCCAACCGTTCCTTTGACCCCGTCTTGGTGGTGTGTGCTGACACCGAAGAAGAGCGTCGCGAACGCGCGGTGAAGGACTTTGGTTTCGAACGGGCCGTCGCTGATTGGCGCGAAGCCATCGAATCGGATGACGTTGACGCAGTGTGGGTGACAGCCCCCAACATGCTTCACGTCCCCATGATCGAAGCCGCCACCGCCGCCGGAAAAGCAGTCTTTAGCGAAAAGCCCATCGGCGGTAAGCCCGAGCAGACTTTGGCAGCGTTTCACGCAGCCACCGCCGCCGGTGTCCCCACAGGTGTTGGCTACAACTACCTCTGGGCCCCCCTGGTCATTCACGCACGAAACCTGATCGAATCCGGGGCTCTGGGGGATATCACCCACTACCGCGGCCGCTTCTTCTCGATGTATGGCAGTGACGAAATGGGCCTTTTGACGTGGCGCTTCCTGATGGATCAGGCCGGATATGGCGCCAGCAGTGACATTCTTAGCCATTCAGTGTCGATGGCCCAGTTCTTGGTCGGCGGAATCAAGGAAGTTGTTGGAATGCGCAACACCACCATCCCGCAGCGCCCTCTCCCCACCGGTGCCGCCAGCCATTACGGTCGCGGCAACCCTGGGGACCCTATGGGTGCTGTGGAGAATGAAGACTTCGCCTCCATGCTCTGCACGTTTGACAACGGTGCGACGGGAACTTTTGAAACCAGCAGAACCGTCGTCGGGCCAGAGAGCCAAAATGCTTTTGAAATCTATGGCACCAAGGGTTCGCTCTCCTGGAACTTGGAGAAGATGAACGAGCTCCAGTACTACAAACTCACCGAGGACCCTAGCTCCGGCTACACCACCATTTATGGCGGTGACCGGTTCCCCTTCCACGGTGCTTTCGCGCCAGGGCAGGCCAACGCGATCGGCTTTGAAGACATCGTTGCAATCGAAGACCTGTCCTTCTTGGATTCGATTGCCACCGGCACCTCCTTCTCGCCGAGCTTCCGCGAAGCCGTGGATGTTGTCAGCGTCCAGCAGGCCCTGATCAATTCATGGGATTCCCGCACTTGGGAGCCCGTCATCGACTTAGCAGGAGAGAAAAATGCCCACTAAGACAATTCGCTTGACCACCGCCGAGGCGTTGGTTCGCTACCTCATCGCTCAGCGCACCGTCGTTGATGGCAAAGATGTGCCGCTGTTCCCTGGGGTGTACGGGATCTTCGGTCACGGAAACGTGACCGCCCTGGGCCACTCGCTGGAAACCCACCGCGACGAGATTCCTGTCTGGCGTGGCCAGAACGAACAGGGCATGGGACTCGCTGCCGCAGCTTTTGCCAAGGCATCCAGGCGCCAGCAAATCATGGTGGCCACCTCGTCGATTGGTCCCGGTGCCACCAACATGGTCACCGCAGCGGGTGTGGCGATGTCCAACCGACTTCCCGTGTTGTTTCTCTCCGGTGACACCTTTGTCTCGCGGCTTCCCGACCCTGTGTTGCAGCAGGTTGAGCACTTCGGGACACCCTCCATCACGGTGAATGATGCGTTCAGGCCGGTGGTCCGCTACTGGGACCGAATCACGCACCCCGCCCAAATTCTTAGCTCGCTCCCGCAGGCGGTAGCAACCATGCTCGATCCAGGAGACTGTGGTCCAGCATTTATCGGGCTCCCCCAAGACATAGCAGCAGAGGCTTATGACTTCCCTGAAGCCTTCTTCGGCACCCACGTTCACACCATCCCCAGGCCTCGCCCGGACCTCACGCAGCTTGCCAAAGCTGTGTCGGCGATTAAGGCCGCAACCCGTCCGGTGATTATCGCCGGCGGCGGTGTGCACTATTCCCTGGCGGAAGCCGAACTGGCTGCGTTCGCTGAGAAGTTCGGGATTCCTGTGGTGGAAACGGTGGCGGGCAAATCTTCGCTACTGTCGGATCACCCCCAGTACTCCGGCCCCCTCGGCGTCACCGGTGCTGAAGCTGCAAACGCGGTCGTCAGCAAAGCTGACCTTGTCCTTGCGGTGGGGACGCGCCTGGAAGACTTCACCACTGGCTCCTGGACGCTCTTTGATCCAGACACCACGTTTGTGGGCATCAACGCTGCCCGCTTTGACGCGATGAAGCACCAATCTCTTCCCGTGGTGGCTGATGCCCGAGAAACGCTGCTCGAATTGGGCAAGGAACTCGAAGGCTGGTCGGTAGATTCCTCCTGGCGCGACCACGCAGTTGCATGCCGCAAGGATCTGGAGACCTTTGTCTCCTCCCGGATTGTGGATGACGGTGTCTGGCCACCCAGCTACGCCCAACTCGTGGGCCTTGTCCACGAATCAGCAACGGCTGAGGACTATGTCCTCACCGCAGCTGGCGGCTTGCCTGGAGAGCTCAACATCAACTGGATGAGCAAAGGTATCGCGAGTTTTGATTGCGAATACGGCTTCTCTTGCATGGGCTATGAAACATCCGGCGCCTGGGGTGCTGCGATGGCACGTCCAAAAGGAGAGGTCTATTCCTTAGTCGGCGATGGCTCGTACATGATGATGAACTCCGACATTTATGCCTCGGTACTTTCTGGTCACAAGATGATCCTCGTTGTCTGCGACAACGAGGGCTACGCCGTGATCGAGAGGCTTCAGGTCAGCCAGGGTGGGGCTTCGTATAACAACATGTTGGCTGACTCCGCAGGAACGGGAACCGATGCTCGCGTGGATTTCCGCGCTCACGCAGCAGCCATGGGGGCAGAAACCTTCGAGGTCTCCAGCCTTGATGAGTTTGCCAAAGCCCTTGTCAAAGCCCGTGCCGCCGATCACACCGCCGTGATCGTGACACAGGTCCGCGCCAAAGACTTCACCGAAGGTGGTGCCTTCTGGCAGGTGGGGGTTCCTGAAGTATCGCCTCGTGCCAGCGTTACCGCGGCCAGGTCTGCCATGGACGAGGGCCTACGCGCTCAACGTCCAGGAATTTAGGATCCAAGAGTTCGGAGCAGCGGTAGGGCCTGTGCTACGCGCTATTTGTTGACGACGGTGAATTCCAGCGCATAAAGGTCGGTCCGATAAATGTGCTCGCCATGCTCTAGCGCCTGACCCATGGAGTCATAGGCAGTCCGGTCCATGGTCAACACGGCGGATCCGGTGTCAATATCAAGTTGCTCGGCTTCGAGGGCGCTTACTTTGCGGGCACTGATCTTTTGCTTGCCAACCTGTGGCACAAATCCTCTGCTACGGAGGGATTCATAGAGGCCTTCAGACTTGAGCTCCTCTGCCTTAAGCTTCCCCACCGATTGGGGAATCCAGTTGTGCAATACCGCAATGGGGACGCCATCGGCTAGGCGAATACGAACGAACTCCGTGACAGGTGCGCCAGGCTTCAGCCCCAGTTGCTGAGCAACGTGGTTCGGTGCAGGCGCATCGGCCAGGCTGACCACAACGGTTTCTGCTTTGGCGCCACCACGGCGGATGTCGTCGTAAAGGGAGGTCAATTCCAAACCCCTCGTCAACTGACCGTGAACAACCTGGCTGCCAACCCCCCGGCGCCTCACAACAAGGCCAGCGTCTACCAGGGATTGAATGGCCCGACGAATGGTGGGACGGGACAGTTTCAAACGCTCCGCAAGAGACACTTCGTTTTCAATTCGCGAGCCTGAGGCCAAGGTCCCCTGTCGGATGGCCATCTCAATTTTGGTCGCCACCTGCTGGTAGAGCGGCATAGTGCCATCGCGGTCTAAATCCGCAAAGAGAGAATGAGGCAGAAGTACTTCAGTTTTACGCACGAGACACCTAACAAAGGGACATGTTTGTGACTATGTTATGACAAAGTCACCTTTGGCGCTGAAGTGACAGGCGAGGAGTGCCCGAAGTTCCGGCGGGCTAAAGACCCTCCGCAATTCCCCCCTCAGCAAAATGCACGGGATAGCTGACGGCGACTGCTTCGATCAAACGTCCTTCCGGTTCGTGCAGGGACGCCTTATTTCCCGTGGTCCCCAGGTCGTGAGCAATGATCATGAGGCCACTCTCGCATCGTATTCGTGCAGCGAAACACCTTCAAAACCCTCGCGGTAGGCCCGCTTTCCCATGCCGTGCTCTAAAATCCAGCCATAATCATGCCCGGCCCCGCCGGGATAGACAGCGAGAAAGGAGTAGGGGGTGTTACCCACATTGATGGAGCCCCGGTCAGGTTCATATCTCTACTGATGCCAGAGAGTCCTTCACTGTCGTGTCATGAAGGCTAGGCCGCTGGCCGAGCAATCGCGCAGTAGGCAGGATAGTCAAGGCGCTCAGTCATGCTCAGGACTCATGATCGCCCGAGACACCGAACCGCCGATATCTGCGTTGACCGATAAAAACAACGTGCTACTGAATGGTGTAGCCACCATCAATGACAAGATCAGCTCCGTTGATCATGTCAGAAGCGTCCGATGCCAAAAAGATGGCCGCAGCTGCGATTTCTTCAGGCTCCGCAAAACGACCCACTGGAATGAGCTTTTTAAGGTCTTCCCCTTTTTGGCCGGCCCACGCTTTTTTACCCATGGCCGTCATCACAACGGTGGGAGAAATTGTGTTGACTGTTACGCCCCGACCTGCCCATTCGGCAGCGAGAACCTTGGACAATCCGATCACACCCCATTTCGAAGCGCAGTAGGCAGCGTGGTGGTGGAGGGCAATCGAACCGGCTTGAGAAGCCATGTTTATTATTTTTCCCCTGCCCATCTGTAGCATCACCTTTCCTGCCGCTTGGTTAACAAGAAATGTGCCGCTGAGGTTTACATCAATCTGGCGATACCAGTCCTGTGTCGTCACGGACTCTGCTGGATCAAGAGCCACAATTCCTGCTGAATGGAACAGGACATCAATACGACCGAAATGTTTGGTGACAGCAGAGATGGCGCCGTCAACAGAATCCGGATTCGTGACGTCGACCACAAAAGGGACAGCATGCTCGCCAAGTTCTTCGGCAACCTGCTCAGCAGGCGCCCGAGCCATATCTAACACTGCGACCACAGCGCCCTTCTGCGCAACCATACTTGCGATAGCCGCACCGATTCCTGACGCGCCACCAGTGACAACAACCACTTTTCCTTCTAACGAAAAACTTGTATCAATGCTCATCAGTTAGACCTTTCTTGGTTCGCTGGAAACAACGGGGTTGGCACAATAATCAGCACCAGGTTATGCATTTTCGTCATAGGCATTAATGGCTTTGACTTTTTCCGCAGACGGGGAAGAGGTATTAAACTCCAGGCTAAGCCACGCGGTAACCAGGTGACGCGCAAGTTCAATTCCAATAACCCGTTGACCCAAACACAGTACCTGCGCGTTATTACTCAAAACAGCTCGCTCGACTGAGTAAGTATCGTGGGCTGTCACAGCGCGAATTCCCCTCACCTTGTTTGCAGAAATCGCCATCCCCAGACCCGTGCCACAAATAAGCAAAGCCCGGTCCACTTCACCAGCTTGCACAGACTCAGCCGCTGCGAAGGCGATATGGGGGTAATGTAGGTGACCGTCAGAGTCCACCCCCACGTCAAGCACGTGCGCAACTCGCGGATCGGCTTGCAAATCCGCCTTCAATAACTCTTTGTAATGGAAGCCTGCGTCGTCGCTACCCACAGCAATCCGCCATTTTTTTGTCACGATCTATGTCCTTTCGCCTTTCTGCGGAAAAAATGGACTGAGCGCCGTCAGTAACAATGCCATCGAGGTGGCTCCCGCATCTGGGGTGCCTACACTTCTCCGGGCTAAAGGACGGGCTCGACCAATTTTCGGGCTTAGCGAAGCCGTTTTTTCGGCAGCAACCGTTGCATCGCGGGCAGCTAACTCCCATGCCCTCCCGAAGTCGTAATTTTGGTCAAGGTGTCTTTCCAACGACGTAACAAACGGACCTAATGAGTCCAACATCGTTTTATCGCCGACTGAAGCTTTTCCTAGGGTTTGAATGGCATCGAATCCTGCAGAGATTGCTTCTAGGACTGCGCGGTCAGGAATTCCCTCGGGCCTGTCTCCTATGCTCTCACCAACACTCCGCAGTGCCGCCCCATACAAAGCCCCCGAAGTTCCTCCAGCCTTTGACGCCCACGCTTCACCGGCGACTTTGAGTGCGTGTTCGACTCCTGCGCCATGTTTGACCGCATCTACAGCGGCATCCGCTGCTGCAGCAACACCCTTGACCATTCCGCGACCGTGGTCCCCGTCCCCGGCCACCGCATCAATTCTGCCGAGTTCCTCTTCCCACGCTTTCAGCACCTCCTGCATTGCACCGAGCATGTCTACAATCCGTTTTGCTTGCAGCTTAGACTCCTCAGACACTTCAGGAATTCCTGTCGCGTCGGCAAAGTCAAAGGTAGGAATCGTGCGCTGAGAATGTGCACCAGAAGAAACAGGTGCGCCTTTCTTATATGCGGGGGTATCAGCGCCGGCGGTCCAAAAAGCTTCGAGCTCGTCGTCGAGAAGCACAAGGCTGAGAGAGAGTCCCGCCATGTCAAGACTCGTCACAATTTCCCCCACTTCGGGATGCACAATCTCGAGCTCCAAACCTTCAAGCAAAGGCCCCACGTGTCGCCATAAAACAAACAATTCTTCGTACTTGGTTGCACCTAAACCGTTCAGAACAACGCCGACCCTTGACCCTCTTTTGAATGGCAAGTCGTCTACCACCTTGCTGACTAACATTTCGGCCAGCTCTCGGGCGGCTGGGACCACATCCTCTGACACCCCAGGTTCTCCATGAATGCCAAGACCTACCCCCATTTTGCCTGGCGCAACAGTGAAGAGGGGATCCGACTGCCCCGGCAACGTGCATCCTGAAAATGCAACACCCATAGTGCGGGTTGAGGCGTTTGCATGACGCCCCACGTACAACACCTCGTCCAAAGAGAGTCCCGCTTCTGCGGCAGCACTCATCATTTTAAAGACGATGAAACCACCAGCGATTCCGCGCCGGTTGTCTTCTTCGCCCCGGGGTGCACTAGCAATGTCGTCGGTGATGAAAATTGTCCGAGTTTCAATGTCGTTCTTGGTGAGTTGGGCCGCAGCCTCCTCAAAATGGAGAACATCGCCCGTATAGTTGCCAGCCGTCAGGATTACCCCACCTCCGTTACTGGCTGCCGCACTGACCCGAATCGCATCCTGAGCGGAGGGCGAAGTAAAAATGTTTCCGACAATAGCGCCATCAGCAAACCCGGGACCCACTAAGCCACAGAATGCTGGGTAATGTCCGGAACCACCGCCAACTACCACTGCAACTTTCCCCGGAAAACCCCCGGATACACGGACAACACCGCCATCGACGGGAACCACATAGCTTCTATGCAGGGAGCAAAATCCTTCGAGCATGTCCTCCATAAACCGCGCGGAGTCATCAAATACGCGTGTCATGAAGCTCAGCACCCCACTCTGGTAAACCAAACAGCCCAACTACAAATATAGCCGACAACCCACCTGAATCGACGTCTGAACCGTCTGAATCGCCCTGGGTTTAGTTACGACATTTACTGGAGGATGGAACTATGCCGAAACAGTATCCGGAGGACTTCCGTGACCGTGCTGTGAGGCTGGTCAGCGAGTCAAGAGAAGAACATGACACCGAGTGGGCCGCAATCCAGTCACTTGCTGCTCGAATGGGGGCGAGTGCTGAGGCGTTGCGGCAGTGGACGCGGCAAGCGGAAGTTGACGCGGGGACCCGTCCGGGAGTGACCGAGTCAAAGCATGCGGAGATTCGCCGGTTGAGGAAAGAAAACCAGGAGTTGCGTCGAGCGAATGAGATCCTGCGGACGGCGTCGGCTTTTTTTGCGGCGGAGCTCGAACGCCCCACGACGAGATGATCAAACATGTTGACACGTATCGGGATCAGTTCGGGGTCGAGCGGATCTGTCAAGTGCTAGCTCGAACAGAGGGTGAGTTTTTGACGAGCCGCGG
>Ga0209223_10005327_pt1 | contig 11375 bp, 9 predicted proteins | sample COG_06_FD_184750 | JGI IMG/M metagenome (GOLD analysis project Ga0209223, IMG submission 184750) | Pelagic Microbial community sample from North Sea - COGITO 998_met_06 (SPAdes) (version 2) | ecosystem: Environmental > Aquatic > Marine > Neritic zone/Coastal water | place: Helgoland, sampling...
ATACGTTTTTTAGGTGTAATTGTCCTGTAACTTCAGCATTAGATATTGTTGGAGACAAATGGACGCTTGTTGTTATAAAGTTGATGCTATTAGAACAAAAAAAAACATTTAAAGAGTTCTCCGAAAGTGATGAATCAATTGCACCAAGTATTTTATCTAATAGGTTAAAAACACTTGAAAAAATAGGATTTATAGTCAAACAAAAATTACCTGACAACCAAAAAACTAATCACTATTTTCTAACTGAAAAAGGACTTTCGTTAACTCCGGTTATAATAGAGTTGGCCTTGTGGAGCCATCACAATATTAAACCTGTCGATAATCAAGACATAGCAAATGTTAAAGATAAAAATGAATTACACCTGGCAATAATTGAAAGATATAAATCAAAAACGGTTACACTATAATAGTATAACCGTTTTATTGTTTTAGTAGCGGGAACAGGACTCGAACCTGTGACCTTCGGGTTATGAGCCCGACGAGCTACCTACTGCTCTATCCCGCGATATAAAAGCGAATTTACAACATTTTTAATTTATAGAAAAAAGTAATATCAATTATAATTAAGCACCTTACCTTTGCTGTTAAATGCATAAATCAGGTTATATTAACATAATTGGAAATCCCAACGTAGGAAAATCTACTTTAACAAATCTTTTTGTTGGTCAGAAGCTTTCTATAATTACTCACAAGGCTCAAACAACTCGACATAGAATTTTAGGAATTATTAATTCTGAAAATTATCAGATGGTAATTTCAGATACACCTGGAATTTTAAAACCAGCTCATAAGTTACATGAATCTATGATGGACTTTGTAAATATGACTTTTGAAGATGCAGATATTCTACTTTATATGGTTGAATACAAAGATTATAAGCTTAAAGATTCAAAACTTTACAATAAAATAAAATCCACTAAAACTCCTGTTTTTTTATTAATAAATAAAATAGATAATATTGATCAAGCTAAATTAGAAACAGAAATGAAATACTGGAAAGAAGCTTTACCTAACTCCGAAGTATGGCCTATTTCAGCAAAAGAAAAGTTCAATGTTGAGGAATTAAAAAATAGAATCATTGATATTTTGCCTGAGGGACCTGCTTATTTTCCGAAAGATCAAATTACCGATAAGCCCGAAAGATTTTTTGTTAATGAAATTATAAGAGAAAAAATATTAATGAATTTTAAAAAAGAAATTCCATATTCTGTAGAGGTTATTACTGAATCCTTTGAAGAGGAGCTTAGTATTATTAAAATTAGATCTATTATAATGGTTGAAAGAACTAGTCAGAAAGGAATTATTATTGGTCACAAAGGAGATGCAATTAAAAGAGTAGGCACACAAGCAAGAATAGACATGGAATTTTTTTTTAATAAAAAAATATTTTTAGATCTACAAGTTAAAGTTAACAAGAATTGGAGATCAAGCGATAAGCAGCTCAAAAGATTTGGGTATAATCAAAAATGATATAATTGATTTAAAATATTAAATTTGCAATCCTTAAATAAAATGTCATGAGCTCTATAGTTGCTATTGTTGGAAGACCTAATGTTGGAAAATCTACCCTTTTCAATAGGTTGATCCAAAAAAGAGAAGCCATAGTTGATTCTGAAAGTGGGGTAACCAGAGATAGACATTATGGATTTTCTTTTTGGAATGGTAAAGATTTTACTGTTATTGATACAGGTGGATACATGCTGGGTGGGGATGATAATTTTGAAAAAGAAATTAATGATCAGGTAATAATTGCCATTGAAGAGTCTGATATCATCTTATTTGCAGTGGATGTGGAGAGTGGACTCAATACAATGGATAATGAAATTGCTAGATTATTACATAAATCTAGTAAGCAGGTTATCCTTGCTATTAATAAAGTAGATAATCATAAAAGACAAATGGATTCCAATGAATTTCATTGTTTAGGTTTCGATAAATCATTTAATATTGCAGCTATTAATGGAAGTGGAACAGGAGAATTATTAGATGAATTAGTAAGTTTTTTCCCTGAAGAATCTAAAAGTGATGAAAATAATATTCCAGGATTCGCAGTTGTTGGGAGGCCAAATGCAGGAAAATCTTCATTTATCAATGCCTTATTGGGTAAAGATCGTTATGTTGTTACTGATATAGCAGGAACAACAAGGGATAGTATTGATACTCATTTTAATAGATTTGGTTTTGACTTTAAATTAATTGACACAGCGGGTATTAGAAAAAAATCAAAAATTAATGATGATGTTGAATTTTATTCTGTCGTAAGATCAATTAAGACAATTGAAAATGCTGATGTTTGTTTGATAATATTTGATGCTACTAGATCTTTTGATGCACAGGTTAAAAATATATTTTGGCTAGCAGCAAGGAATAATAAAGGAATTGTTATTCTAGTTAATAAATGGGATTTAGTAGATAAAAAAACTAATACAATTAAACTAATTGAAGAAAATATAAGGAAAGAAATAGAGCCTTTCACTGATGTTCCTATTGTTTTTATTTCAAGTTTAACCAAGCAAAGAATTTTTAAGGCAATAGAAACAGGGATGGATGTCTATAAAAACAGAAAAAATAATATTGTTACTAGAAAGTTTAACGATGCTTTATTACCAATTGTTCAAAAAAATCCTCCGCCAGCTTACAAGGGAAAATATGTAAAAATTAAATTTTGTACCCAATTACCTTCATCTTATCCTCAATTCGCTTTTTTCTGTAATTTACCTCAGTATATAAAGGACCCATACAAAAGGTTTTTGGAAAATAAGATTCGTGAAATTTATGATTTTAACGGGGTACCAATTAATATATTTTTTAGAAAAAAATAATTTTTTATAATTCTCCTTTAATATTAATAAGGGTTGCTTTTATTTTCTCTAATTTTTTGATTACCTCAAAGTTTTTATTTAAAATTTTCAACTGTTCTTTTGCCCCATCTAAAGTGTATCCTTTTTCTTTAACTAAATGGTGAATGGTCTGAAAATTATCAATATCAACTGCAGAATATCTCCTAGTGCCTTTACTATTTTTTTTTGGTTTTAAAATGTCGAATTCTTTTTCCCAAAACCTTACTAAAGAAGTATTGACATCAAATGCTTTGGATACTTCTCCTATTGTGTAATATAGTTTTTCAGGTAAATTGACATGCATTAATCTAAGGATTGGTTTTCTTGACTGGCTAGTTTTAATAGAGCGTCAAATTCTTCAGGAGATAAATTGCCATAATAGAAATTTATTGGATTATATTTCTTTCCATCCTTCCTAACCTCATAATGTAGGTGAGGGGCTTGGGATCGTCCCGTGCTTCCCACATAACCAATAACATCTCCTTTTTTTACTTTTTGATTTCTTTTTACATTATATTTGTTTAGATGTGCATATAAAGTGACATATCCAAATCCGTGGTCAATTCTTATGTGTTTTCCGTAGCCAGACGACCTTGAATCAGCTCTTATTATTTTACCATCACTTGCAGCGTATATTGGTGTGCCTCTAGGTGCTGTAAAATCCATACCACCATGCATTTTTCTTGATTTATCAAAAGGATCAGTTCTGTAACCAAATCCAGAAGCCATTCTAGTTAAATCATTATTTTTAATTGGTTGTATTGATGGAATTGAGGCAAGTAGTTTTTCTTTATCACTTGCTAACCTTTCAATTTCATCTAAAGATTTTGATTGAATAACTATTTGTTTTGTTAAAATTTCAATTTTTTTTGTAGTTTCTAACACTAAATCTGAATTTTCAAAACCTTCTAAATTCTCGTATCTATTTACACCTCCAAACCCTGCTTTTCTAACCGCAGAAGGAATTGGGTTTGTTTCAAATAAAACTCTATAAATATTATTATCTCTTTGTTCAATATCTTCTAGAACTAAATTAAGTTGGTTTATTTTTTTATTTAACAAATTAAACTGAAGCTTAAAGTTTGATATTTCTCTTGCTTGTGATAGTTCAGTAGGTGTACTAAGAATAGGGGACTTTAGTAAAAAAAATAAGACCATAATTCCAAAAAACATGGAGCTTAATAGAAAAGCAAATATATTTCTAAATTGGGTAGATCTGTTATTTTTGAACTTTCGATATGAAAGTGTTTTTTGATCGTAATAATATTTGGTCTTAAACATTAACTAAATTATAGTATTTTTACTCTTGATTTAATATTAAAAAACTTAAGTAAATATATAAAATTGTTTTGTTCTAAAATATCTATCAAAAATATCTAAGATGAATTCGAATAAAGTTCGTTCCGAATTTTTAAATTTTTTTAAAAATAAAAAACACAAAGTAGTTAGTTCTGCTCCAATGGTTATTAAAAATGACCCTTCTTTGATGTTTACAAATGCTGGTATGAACCAGTTTAAGGATTATTTCTTAGGAAATTCAATAAGTAAAAACAAAAGAGTAGTTAACACACAAAAATGTTTAAGAGTTTCTGGAAAGCATAATGATTTAGAAGAAGTAGGTATTGATACTTATCACCATACAATGTTTGAGATGTTAGGAAATTGGAGTTTTGGGGATTATTTTAAAAAAGAAGCGATATTTTGGGCTTGGGAACTTTTAACTGAGATTTATAACATCGATAAAGATTGCCTTTACATAACCATATTTGAAGGGTCTAAAAAAGATGGTACAACTAAAGATTTAGAGACCTATAATATTTGGAAAGAAATTATAGATGATGATCATATTATTTTAGGTAATAAAGAAGATAATTTTTGGGAAATGGGTGAGCATGGACCTTGTGGACCTAGTTCTGAAATCCATATTGATATTCGTTCTAGTAACGAAAAAAAATCAATTTCTGGTAGGGATTTGGTTAATAAAGATCACCCTCAAGTAATTGAAATTTGGAATTTAGTTTTTATCGAGTTTAATAGAAAAATGGATGGTTCATTGGAAAAACTTCCACTGAAGCATATAGATACTGGAATGGGTTTTGAAAGGTTATGTATGGTTTTACAAGATGTAAAGTCTAGCTATGATACAGATATTTTCAAAACTTTAATAAAAAAACTAGAATTAATTACAAATAAAAAATATGGTTTAAATAAAAAAAATGATATTGCTTTTAGGGTAATAGTTGATCATTTGAGAGCTGTGTCTTTTTCTATTGCAGATGGACAATTACCCTCAAATAATGGAGCAGGATATGTAATTAGAAGAATATTAAGAAGAGGAGTTAGGTATGGCTACACATTTTTAAATTTAAAAGAACCTTTTGTCTTCAAACTAGTAAAAGAATTATCGAATCAATTTTCTGATTCTTACCCAGAACTTAAAAGTCAAGTTGAAATTATTCAAAATGTAATAAAGGAAGAAGAAGTCTCCTTTTTAAGGACATTGGAAAAAGGAATATTTAAATTAAATGAACTTATACTTAATTCTAAAAAGAAAAAGATTTCTGGATCAAATGCATTTGAATTATTTGACACATTTGGATTTCCTATTGACTTAACTGCATTAATATTACGAGAAAATAATATGACTTTTGATTCTAAAGAGTTTGACTCACTTATGAGCATTCAAAAAAATAGATCAAAATCTGTATCTTTTTCGACAACTGAAGAATGGGTTGATGTTAATGAATTTGAAGAAACTAATTTTATTGGTTATGATGAATTAAATTCAAAATCTAAGATTTTAAGATATAGAAAATCTAAAAACAAAAAAGATGAATTGATTTTTCAATTAATTTTTGATAAAACTCCTTTTTATCCCGAGGGTGGAGGGCAAATAGGGGATTCTGGTGTTTTGAATTCGGATTCTAAAATAAAAATTTCAGATACTATAAAAGAGAACGAGACAATTATTCATTTAACAAATTCACTGCCTAAAAATTTAAAAAATAATTTTAATTTAAGTGTTGATAAAAACAAAAGATTTTCTAGCTCGTGTAATCATACAGCAACTCATTTACTTCATCAAGCTTTAAGATCTGTTTTGGGAGATCATGTTCAACAAAAAGGATCGATGGTTTCAGACAAATATCTAAGATTTGATTTTTCACATTTTTCCAAATTAAGTGAAAAAGAATTAGAAGATGTTCAAATGTTTGTAAATAAAAAAATTGTTGATCAATTAGAGTTAGAAGAAAATAGAAATGCCTCTTATATTGATTGCGTTAATTCTGGTGTTATCGCTCTTTTCGGTGAGAAATATTCTGATACAGTTAGGTCTATTAAATTTGGAGATTCTTATGAATTATGTGGTGGAACTCATGTAAAAAATACAGGTGAAATTAGAAGCTTTATAATAACTTCAGAATCGGCAATTTCAACGGGAATTAGAAGAATTGAAGCTATAAGCGGAAGCATCGCAGTAGACTATTTAATTAAGCAAACTAATGTTTTAAAAGAAATAAGTTCTAAATTATTAAATGATAAAGATCCAATTAGTGCATTAAATAAATTAAAAAGTCAAAATATAACTATTAATAAAAAGTTAGATAAGGCTAATAATGAATTATTGAATTATTATTTAAAAGATTTAAATAATAATTTGGAAATAATTAACAGCTTAAATTTTTGTTCTTTAGAATTGGCTTGTGATCCTAGCATTTTAAAAAATTTAGCATTTAAAGCCGGAAAAAATATTAAAAATTTATTCTTAATTTTATGTTCTGTTCATGTTGAAAAAGCATATGTAATGTGTTATATCTCAAAAAACTTAACAGAATCAAATAATTTAAATGCGCAAGAAGTCGTAAAAAAGTTAGGTCATTTCATTGATGGATCTGGTGGTGGACAGTCATTTTTTGCTACAACCACAGGTAACAACGTTTCAGGTATTAAAAATGTTATTAGTAAATCAAAAGAATTAGTTATTAACTAAAACTTTTTCAGGCGGATAAGCTGCTAATATTCTATTTACATATTCTTCAACTATTTCATCTTTATTCTTTTTTTGTGATGATAATAATCCTATGCCTTTTCCTTGCCAAACTAACTGTTTTGATTTAGTGTCAATTAAATCTATATACAATACTCCCTGTGAAGTTGAGTATGGTATTCTTCTAAAATTTCCTGTTGAATATGGGTGCCATCCTGGACCGTAAGGACTATAATAAGGGTTGGTGTCAATATATATATTCTCGGATGATTTTGTAGAAATATTTATTAGTAAATCAGGATTTTTATTTATTGATATTCCCTTTTGAGTAAAGTTTTTTTCTATTGATTTTAATATTCTTTTTTTATCTATATCAGAAATTTCAACTTTATCTATACCCTCTTTGTAAAAAGCGAAAGATTGGTATTTATCAAAATCAATATCAGAATCAAAATCAGAATAAACTTTAATAGAACTACAACTGTTCAAGAATAATCCAATAAAAAATAAGACTAAAATAGGTTGATTAAATTTTTTCATTACTTTGTTTTTAATTATTAGATCAATAAGTATGCCTAAATATTTTTTTTGATTTAATTTCATCTTATAAAGTTAAATAATATTTAGTCAATGTTTTTTTCAAAAGATTTCAAGTCTACTAATGAAAAAATGAATTTAACTGTATTAAATAATCAAAAAGTCAGTTTATATATAAAAAGAGAAGATTTGATTCACCCCATAATTTCTGGAAATAAGTTTAGAAAATTAAAATACAATATAAGGGAGGCATTAGATCAACAAAAAAGTGAAATTTTAACATTTGGAGGAGCATATTCCAATCATCTTTTAGCTTGCTCCTTCATTGGAAAATTAATGGGACTCAAAACAACCGGAATAATTAGAGGTGATGAATTATCAAAAACAAAATTGAATTCAACCCTGAAAAAATGTCAAGATTTTGGCATGAAATTCATTTTTATTTCTAGGGAGGAGTACAGAAGCAGAAATGAAAAAGATTATATAAATTCATTAAAAAAAAACCATAAAGATGCTTTTATAATTCCAGAGGGTGGAACAAATTATTTTGGTGTAATGGGTTGTCAAGAAATTTTAAATAAAGAGGACAATAATTATGATGTTATTTGCTGCCCTGTTGGTTCTGGAGGAACAATTTCTGGACTTATTAATTCAAAGAAAAAACATCAAAAAATATTAGGTTTTTCAGCTTTAAAATCAAGTGATATAAACAATGTAATTACTAAGTTTGTAAAAAATAACAATTGGGAGATTTTTGATGATATGTTTTTTGGGGGTTATTCAAAAATTGATAACGAATTAGTCGATTTTATTAATAAAATATATAGTCAAACTGGAATTTTATTAGATCCAATTTATAATTCTAAAATGCTTTTTCAAATTGTTCATATGATTTTAAATAATAAGTGGATTTATGGCAATAAAGTTTTATTGATTAATACTGGGGGTTTGCAATCGATTACAGAAATAAATATTAAATTAAACAAAAAAGGATGTCAGACTATAAACTACTAATATTTATTTCCCTTTTTCTTTTAAGTTCTTGTGGAGTTAAAAAACTCTCCTATAAAAAAAAGAATCCTAAAAAAATTGAAAATAAATCTTCAAAATCTGTTAATCGTTTCTTTAAGTCAATGACTAACGTAGAGAGGACACATTGGTATGTCAATACTTATTCAAAAACAGCAATTAATGAAATGAAAAAATTTGGAATTCCAGCTAGCATTACAATGGCTCAAGGAATCTTAGAATCTAATTCTGGCAAAGGGGATTTGGCAATGAAATCTAATAACCATTTTGGAATAAAATGTCATTCAGGTTGGAGAGGAAAAAAAGTATATCATGATGACGACAAAAAGGGTGAATGTTTTAGGAAATATAAAAATCCTGAAAAATCGTACAGAGACCATTCTGTTTTTTTAGAATCTAGAGATCGTTATAATTCATTATTTAAACTAAGAAGAAACAACTATGTAAAGTGGGCTGTAGGATTAAAAAAAGCAGGTTATGCCACAGATCCTGCATATGCGGATAAATTAATTTCAATAATTGAAAGATATGAGCTTTGGAAATTAGATGGATCAAAAAAACCTTTAAATTTAAGAAAAGAAAGAAAAAGAAAAAAGTCCAAATCCTTAGCTAATAAAGATAAAAAAAACATACTTAAAACATACATAGTAAAAAAAGGAGACACTTTATATTCTATTTCTAAAAAATTGAAAATAACAGTTGATGATATAGTTAAGATAAATAATATTTCAGGAAATAATTTAAGTATTGGTCAGATTTTAAAATTGAAATAAATGATTTATAAGAGAAGCAGTGAATTATTTAAAGAAGCGAAACAAGTAATCCCTGGAGGTGTTAATTCTCCAGTTAGAGCATTCAAATCTGTTGGCGGAACACCTGTTTTTGCATCTAGAGCTAAAGGCGCTTATGTTTTTGATGAGGATGGTAATCGTTTAATAGATTATATATCTTCTTGGGGCCCAATGATTTTAGGTCATGCACATCCCAATGTAATTAATGCAATTTCAGAAACAGCAAAAAAAGGAACTTCATTTGGAATGCCCACATTATTAGAAACTGACCTTGCCAAATTATCGCTATCGATGGTTCCAAACATGCAAAAAATTAGATTTGTGAATTCAGGGACTGAAGCTTGTATGAGTGCAATTAGATTAGCTAGGGGATACACTAAAAAAGATAAAATAATTAAATTTTCAGGATGTTATCATGGACATTCTGACTCTTTTTTAATTGAGGCTGGAAGTGGAGTAGTTACTTTTGGAACTCCAAACAGTCCTGGAGTTACAAAGGGAACTGCAAAAGACACATTAATTGCACCATATAATGATTTAGATTATGTAAAAACACTATTTCAAAATAATAAAAATGAAATTGCTGGAATTATTATTGAACCGGTTGCCGGTAATATGGGTTGTATTACTCCAATAAACGGATTTATTGAGGGATTAAGAAAATTATGTGATGAAAATAATTGTCTTTTTATTTTTGATGAAGTTATGACTGGTTTTAGACTTTCTAAGGGAGGAGCACAGGAACTACTTGGAGTAAGTGCAGATATAGTTACTTACGGAAAGGTTATAGGAGGGGGACTTCCTGTAGGAGCATTTTCATCCAATAATAAAATAATGAAAGAATTATCTCCTGAGGGAGCTGTTTACCAGGCAGGAACTCTAAGTGGAAACCCTCTTGCAATGTCAGCAGGAATAGCTACTTTGTTAGAATTAAAAAATAATAACAAAATTTACCAAAGTTTAGAGGATAAAACATCTTATTTCGAAACAGGGATGCGTGAAATATTAGGCAAAACAACTTATGACTTTCGAATAAATCGTTTAGGATCTATGATATCTTTACATTTTTGTTCAGAAGATGTAGTAGATTTTAAATCTGCTCAAAAAGGGAATAACAAAAGGTTTAAAAAGTATTTTCATGGAATGTTAAATGAAGGAATATACCTCCCTCCAAGTGCTTTTGAAAGTTATTTTTTAAATGATGCTTTAACTTACAGCGATATAGATTTTACACTTAATGCTTTGAAGAAAGTTTCAAAAACTCTTTAAATAGGCTTTCCAGCTAAAATTCTATTTATTTTTGCAGTAGCCAGTTCGAGATGCATCGTGGTCATTTTATGTGATTTATTTTTATACTTTCTAATATCTTTTCTTAACTCTATTAGTTGACCAAGAGCAACAGTTCTGATATCTGATTGACCAACTTTCACTGTAGTGATTCGACTTCTAAACCTTGGAGAAATTGAACCCTGATCTTCATTCATCAAATAATTTATTCTATCTAAATAAGCTAGTTGTAAATTTCTTCTATAAACATGAATCGCTTTATTTGTGTAAAGTTCTTCCCAAATACCATTTTTCAAATCCGACATCATTTCAATTAATGTATAGGCTTTTTCTCCGTTAATTGTTTCGTTTTCAATTAATCTTGCCATTTTTCCAAAATTTAAAATACTGTTTAGTGTTCTAGACTGAGTTGCTCTTATTCTATTAATATTTCCAGCAAATTCAATTTTATTTAAGATATTTTTATCAATCATCCATGTTGGTGTTTTGAAAAGTTCTTTATGAAGAAAGTTCATACAGTTTTTTTGATGAGCTTTTTCAACATGAGTGTAAACTGGACCTTTTTGATCATAAGTTTTATAAAATTGGTATATTCCTCCAATATTTGCACTTACATGACCCATGTATCGGTTGAACTGAGATAGAACTTGTCCGTACATTGTGTTTAAATCACTGTAATCTTTTCCTTTTTCTTCTGTCCATTCAATTAGATTAGGAATAATTCTTTTTAAGTTAAGTATACCATACTCACTAGCTTTGACTGCATTATCTCCTAAATCTTCAGTTTGTGAACTTGGATCGATTCCCGCACTACCAAATCTATGTAATCGGCTATCTTGATTTTCAAGAATCCATCTGTCTAATATTTCTTTTTCATCTGTTGCATTTTCAACCTCTAAAATT
>Ga0209223_10005338_pt1 | contig 11356 bp, 9 predicted proteins | sample COG_06_FD_184750 | JGI IMG/M metagenome (GOLD analysis project Ga0209223, IMG submission 184750) | Pelagic Microbial community sample from North Sea - COGITO 998_met_06 (SPAdes) (version 2) | ecosystem: Environmental > Aquatic > Marine > Neritic zone/Coastal water | place: Helgoland, sampling...
CCATACATTTGGTTTGGGGGACCATTTTGACATCAGATAAACCGATAATAAATTAGCTCTAACGCCTAGCGGAAAACAGCATCATCAACAGCTCAATATCTCCCTCCAAAAAGTTCGAGAAGCCTCTCTCCGACTCCTTAATTTTGTTAAACTTAAAATCATGAATTGAAATATGTCATCTTTATACACATGTTCTTTTTTTTGTTGAGAAATTACAGAATTAAATGATTTATGTAGGATTTATGAATAGCCTCTATGAAAATTTTATTTTAACAATTGGGGATTTCAGGATAAAAACGTGAATTTGAATAGTAAATCAGAAAAAGACCTCTATGATTCGACCCAATTGAATTGGATGTTTTGTAGTTAATATCTACTGTTTGTATAGGTCAATTCATTTACAGAAATCTCTCTGTAAGAAATGATTTTGCCTTTATCATTAAAAATAACCTCAATGTTAATTTTACAATGTTGCCATTTTTCTTTTCTAGTCCTCCAGCAAGAAAAATCAACCCAAAAAGTGGCAATACTTTTATTACCTGAATAATAAAAATCTTCTAACCGATTATCAATAATCGATACATAGGCATTTAGAAAATCTGTTTTTTCTTGATCAAATTTATTTATATCGTTTGGAGATAGATTTTTATGAGAAAGGAACTTATCTATTTCAGGGGCATAATGATCCCATGCGTTAAAATTCTGATTATTTAAGTCGTTATAATAATTTTCTATTTTATCAAAGATTTCATTTTTAGAAAAAGCTGAATCATCAATAGGCATTAGATCGAAAGATCGTGTCAAACGACCATTGTAACTTTTCCATGTTCCAACTAAATGATCATTCGATAAAACAATTTCAAATACACCATTAAACTCACTTGATCTTGGTTCATTTAAAGTCAAAGTAACATTAGACCTATTCATTGTCGAATTCCCAATAAATTCAATATGATTGTTTTTTAATTCTGAGTAACCAAATAAATCGAATCCATCCTGCCTGTTTATATGAATAACGATATCATTACCGTTGAAATCACCTGTCCACTTACCTTGCAAATTGATGACTTCGACTAAATCTGAATCTGAATTCCGGTTTTTGTTAGATTGATTGTTTTCATTCGAGTTTTTGGAGTCTGAAGAAGATTCATCCTTGTTCGAATTAAAAATTACGAATCCGCCAATAATAGCCAATAAAACAACTATTAAAACAATCAATAAGGGTTTCTTATTTCCTGTTCTTTGATTAGGAATTGATACTGGAGTTTTCTTTTGAGCATTTGATGTTTTAGAAACAGGGGTGCCTTCAATCTTAAAACTTCCATCAAAAGCATCTGAAAACTCTTTACAGCTCTGAAAACGGTCTTTTGGATCCTTAGCCGTAGCTTTGTGTATGATTTGGACCATTGAATCACTGAGTGCCGGATTTAGTTCGGTAACATCCGGAAGTTTATCGCCTGTTATTTTCTTGTAAATCTCAAATTCAGTTGTACAGTTTTTATAGGGATTAACCATTGTAAGCAATTGGTACATAGTAACTCCAATAGAATAAATATCAGACAAATGACTTACCGGTTTCCCTTCCACTTGTTCGGGAGACATATAATACACCGTACCTACCTGCGCTCCTGTTTTCGTTAGATTATGGCCTCCCTCCCCTAATATTTTTGCAATTCCAAAGTCAAGAATCTTTATTTCTCCATCATTACCTATAAGAATATTACTCGGCTTGATATCTCTATGAACAATTCCTTTTTTGTGGGCATGACTAAAAGCAGAAAGGATCTGCTTCATAAAAGCAATAGCTAAATCTTCATCCAAGGGTTTTCCTAAATCAATTAAATAATCATACAATTCTTTGCCTTCAACATATTCCATAAATAGGAATAAACCCTCTTCTCCTGTATAGTAGTCATATAGTGCAACAATATTGGGGTGTTGCAACTTAGACATGGTCTTCGCCTCATTTAAAAACCGACTCTTAATTTCTTCGTTTTTCACGAGTTGAGGCAATATACTCTTAACTGCAACTTTTCGGTCTAGCGTCACATGAGATGCCAGGTATACATTACCCATTCCACCTTCTCCTAGAAGTGATTCAATTTTATAACTAAGGATTTGTTTACCTATCATACCAATTGAAATTAATGATTGTATTCATCATATGGACAACAATCGTAATCATTATTAAAGCCATCCCCATCAATATCATTATCTTCTGAATCTTCAATATAATCACCATCCATATCATTATAATTAGAACGCTCATATTCGTTGACTGCAACAGCAGTAAAAATGACAATTAAAACCCAATAAATTACCGTAAGAATCAATCCGATAACACCTAAAATCTTTCCTGCATTTCCATTAGCCCGAGAACCCTCACGATATTTATTTGGATTGGATTTGAATTCATTATTGGACTTAGCACCTTGAACGATAGCTATAATAGCTAGAACAAAACCAATAATTGGAATCCAAAATAAAATCAATCCAATAATCCCAAGTACAAGAGCTGCATTGGCACTAGGCACATTAACTTTTTCAGAAAAAGAGACATTTGACTCAATGTTATTATTCTCAGGACTCTCTTTTGTTTCCTTCGGAATGTTTTCAGGGATACTATTTAGAGAAAGATAATTTTTCCATGGAACAACAACATTCCCCACCTTTAATATATCATTATCCGCTAATATGGAAACGCCAGAAACACGCATACCGTTGATGTATGTTCCGTTTCCGGAATTTAAATCTTTTATAGAATACTCCGAGTCAGAAATTATTAATATCGCATGACTCCTAGATACAGTTTGGTCCGAAATGATAATGTCATTTCCAGCCCCTCTTCCAATTTTTAATTCTCTCAAAAAATTATAATTTTTAATTGATATCTCAATAATAGAAACTCGCTCCTACAATTAGGAAAAGAATGAGGACAAGAACAACCAATCCAAGACCAACTATTCCGCAAATCATACCAGCCTTCGCATTTTTGTAGGAAGCCAAGGTGTAATTGTCGCTATTTTGCTTGTAGGTAGATAATGCTCCCGCACCTAAAATAATGGCAATAATATTTAAAACGATACCTGCTAAAGAAATAATAGGAAGCCATATTAAGACGAGACCTACTATTCCTGTTACCAATGCTCCTGTAGAGTTCTTAAGCTTCATTTGTTGACCATTTGAACCAACATCATGTGATGGAGATGGAGCACCTTTCCGGTCCTCCGATTGTTGATGACCACCCATTTTCACATAGTTCATCCAAGGAACGACAGAATTTCCAACTTTTAATATATCATTCGCTTGTAGGCGAGAAACTCCTGCCACACGCATGCCATTTACAAAGGTTCCGTTCGCTGAACCTAAATCTTTTATAGAAAACTCATTTTGAGCAATGATAAGCGTTGCATGTCTTCTAGAAACCGTAGTGTCATTTATAATGATAGAGTTGTCTGGAGATCTACCAATGGTAAGTTCTTGCATAAGAATAAAATTAAACTCTAATATAGATAAATAGTTCTGAACATAATAGTTAGTCTTTATTTTTTGGAACGAGTACCAAATATAATCCATAAATAAACATGGAAGTACCTACCGATGAAGCAATAAACCCAAATTTTCGTCGTCACCAAATTTTATAATTATCACAATCCCCAACCCCGATAAGGAAAAACTTCGTAATACCTAAATAATACCAACCAATATTCTCTCGAAATCAAGCAAATTCAAAACAATCAATAATTATAATACCTGTAATTAATTCTTTGATTATTTCTTCTTGAAGTATTAGCTGATGCATCAATTAAGCTTAACCTAAACAATTCACAATTTTGAATCCGCATGTTGACATCTTTTTTAGTAGCTTCCTTAATAACTACATCAAATTTAGAATTGGAAATTTTAAGATCTGTATTCACTATCTTCTCGTATAACTCAAATAGACTCAACTCCTTACCCTCATAGGGTCCAGCTCCATTAACCATATAATATAAAACAACACCCAAGCTGTATATGTCACTCCTATGGTCAACTGCCTTTGTGCTTTTTATTTGTTCAGGGCTCATATAGCTTGGAGTCCCCATTTGATGTGTTGTTCCAGTAGCGGTATAATCACTTTCAGAATTGGTGTCTTTTGCAATTCCAAAATCTAATAATAACACATTTTGATCTTCCGTAATCATGAAATTGGAAGGCTTGATATCTCTGTGAACGAAACCTTTCGAATGCACAAAATCCAAAGCATCTAACATTTGATTCGTAAAATTTATTATTTCTGAATCTTTAAGGTTTTTTTTTGTACTTATATATTCTTTAAGGGTTTGACCTGATACTAAGTCCATAACAAAAGCTACTAGATCTCCAGCATCTAATATTCGCCTAACTCTTATTATATTCTGATGTGACAACTGATGCAGTTTCCTTGCCTCCGATGTAAATCGAGCTCTAACGTTTTTATTGTAAACGTATTCTTTTTTTAGGACTTTAATAGCCACATGATCGGCAAAATTATTATCAAAAGCTTTGTAAACTGTTGCCATTCCACCCTCTCCTATTTTACTTAGAAAGGTAAATTCATCTATACGTTCATTGATCATATCTTCGGTAGTCACTATTTCTTAATAAAGCCCCATAAATTTCATAACTCTCATTAATTCCTGAAGCCGTCATATTTGAAACCTTAATAATAATGGCAATTCTTTTATGATATGGAGATTTAAAATACCCCAAAATTTCATGAGTGTATTCATCATATCCTTCAATTTTTGACACACGCCGTCTTACAGGGTCTCCATATTGATTTGTGGTATTCATGAAAAGAGTATCTCTTTCAATATTCATAAAATACTCTCCCTCCCAATCAACTTCTTTTGAGTTATAAAAACGAGAACTTTCAGAATGGTTTACATATAAATCCACCTTGTTTTCTTTACAAATATCAATCATCTTATAATAGGCCGTTTCCGTTATTTCATTAATATCATCTAAAGTACCATATCCATCATTACCCGTATTATACTGATACTGTTCTTTAATATTGTCCTCACTTAAGTCAAACACAAAATGTTTAGTGAAAAAATCACAAAACCCATCATAACAATCTGAAGAATGTTTTGTGAGTGCTATTGAGTTCCCATCAATGGTCCAACCCCAAAATTCTAAATTCAGATTTGGATATTTTACGGGAGAGTAGTTTGAACCATAACTGTATTTTCTAGCCCACTCATTTTTAAACTCCTCCTTTGAAATTTTCTTGTCCGGAAAAACGTAATCAGAAAAACTTTGAATAAAGTATGGATTTACGATTTCTCGTTCCTCAATTTGTTCTACATTACTTTCATCTGAATCATCCTTATCATCCGAAGAAGATGACTGAAATTGAAACAATACAAAAACCACAACTACGATACCTAACAAGGCCGATAAAATAATGACCGTAGACTTATTTCCTTTTGGTTTATTCTGTACGACTATTTTACTATTAGAAGAATCCTCAACTTTTGAAGAAATAGAAATATTGTTCTTTTCTGAGGACTGCAAAGCCATGGCAAACTCCTGACATGTTTGATATCTCTCTTTTGGGTCTTTGGAGGACGCTTTAGCCAATACCTCACTAATATGTTTGCTCAATTTGGAATTTGAATCCCTGGGGTCAGGAAGATCGTGTTTCACAATCTTATCATAAATTTCATACTCCGTCGTTATCCCTTTATAGGGATTAATAGAAGTCACTAATTCATACATGGTAACACCCAATGAATAAATATCAGAAAGATGTGTGATTTTTTTACCCAAAACTTGTTCGGGTGACATATAATAAACCGTACCCACTTGTGTACCTGTTTTTGTGAGTTGGTGAGCTTCTTCTCCCACAATTTTTGCAATACCAAAATCCAAAATTTTAATTTCTCCTGAATTACTTATTATGATATTGCCTGGTTTTATATCTCGATGTACAATCCCTTTCTCATGAGCATGACTGAATGCTGAGAGAATTTGCTTCATAAAAACCATAGACAATTCCTCATCCAATGGTTTTCCCAGATTTCGAACGTAATCATCTAGCTCCTTACCTTCAACATACTCCATAATCAAATACAAACCGTCGTCATCTGAATGATAATCATACATCGCAACAATATTTGGGTGCTGCAATTTTGACATCGATGTGGCTTCATTTAGGAATCGCTTTTTAATCTCATCATTATTCACCAATTCTGGTAGAATTGATTTAATGGCAACTACTCTATCAAGCTTGGTGTGTTTTGCCAAATACACATTACCCATTCCCCCCTCTCCTATTAAAGCGGTTATTTCGTAGTTTAAAATCTTTTTTCCAATCATATATGGCTATTAAATCGAGTTCATAATTAATATAAAGAACAATATATCCAATCCAAAAATCAATAGCACAAGCCAATAATCTTTAAAAAAAGTGCCCATACTAAAAGGGGTTTCTATTTCCACTGATTCAAAAAGTAAATTTTCCCATTCCACAATATGTTTATTCGCCAATTTAACTTCATCTCCCCTTTTCAAAATCAATGAACCTTCAATCCGTTTGTTGTTCAGATAGGTGCCATTTTTTGAGTTTAAATCCGTGAGAAAAACCCGACCCTCGTCATCCTTGAATAACTCAGCGTGCATACCTGAAACGTCTGTTTCATTTATAATCAGATTGTTTTTAAAATCTCTTCCTATTTTAATATGCTCAATCATTTAAATTAATTGATTTTAATAGGGTCTTTCGATTTTAAAGCAAGATATATCCCGACAAAGAAAACAAGTGTCAAAAAACCAATTGCCAAAAAATCAAGAGTCAGTGTACTCTGTAAATCACCAAAATTATCATAGGATTCATGAAACTGACCTTTAATGTTATCGACGGCATTGGCCACCGTATCTTGATCCGACTTAATCATTTCTGGCTCAATAAATTTTTGAGGATTGTCATCAGCAAAGACACCTGTCCCCTCCTTCATTTCCATTTTGCCAACCATAACCTCTTTTTGAATAATTGAGAATCCTTCTGTTCCCCACCTTGACAAGGTGAAATAACTCAAGAATTCAACAAAACCACTTGAGATTTTTGCCACTAAGCCTGCCAACATGATCTGAGGAATCAATGCAATTGGAACAATAGTCATCACTTTTTCAGCTGTGTCTACCAAAGCAGATATCAATAAACCCATCATACTCGCAGCAATAGAAATGAAAAGCATCCAGAGAAAACTTGATAACGGATTGAACCATTCAACATCCGGAGGTGTCGCATTAGAATAAAATACAGACACGATTCCAATAAAAAGCAAGGATTGTATAGCAGCAAAACCTCCTAAGACAAAAAGTTTAGAAAAAATATAGGGCAAAATACCCTGATTGAACATTCGTTCCCTTTTGTAAATAGGCAATTCGCTTACAATTTCTCGAGCTGCATTATTCGCACCGAACCACACCGCAGATATGGCCATGAGAAAGGGAACAGCTTGGGTAATATTCACAAAAATAATACAGACCAACATCGCTATGATTGGAGCCTGACCGATCATGACTGCCGTATTCATCTTATCATTCAACTTTATGGATAAATAACGCCGTGACAACCAAAAAAACTGGTGCATAAAATCAATACTTCCTACATTTTTCACGGGAGGAGTTGAAACAATTCTTTTGGATTCAGCGCCTCGTTGAGAGTTTCTTTTATCAATCCATTTCTTAGAGTTCTGATCTAACTCTTGATACACTTCTCTCGTTTTAGATACACCGAAATACGAAAGATAATTATGAACAGAATCATCATATACCAAATGCCCTCCGGCTGACATAAACATTACAGAATCCATAAACTCAAGATCATCTGGCTTATGTGTCACCATAATAACAGTTGTTCCATTGTCGGCTAATTTCCTTAATATCCCTAAAAACTCCTCGATCGTTTGAGGATCCAATGGAGAGGTAGGCTCATCCAAAAATAAAATCATTGGATCCGTCAGTAATTCTACAGCTATAGACACACGCTTTCTTTGCCCACCACTTATTTTACCAACAAGATTGTCTTTAATAAATTCAATATTTAATTGCTGAAGTACGCTCTTTATTTTGGCTTCGATTTGGGCATCCTTAGCTGAAGGCAAACGAAGCTTTGCCGCATAATACAAAGACTGTTGCACAGTAAGCTGCCTATGCACAATATCATCTTGAGGAACATAGCCAATTTGGGTTTTTAAATAATCGTAATTGGATTTCAATTCAAGATCGAATAATTTCACCTCTCCTGAAGTTGCAGGAGAATCACCACATAAAGCTTTCAATAAGGTGGATTTCCCACAACCCGACGGCCCCATAACAGCTAATAATGACGATGATGCTATGGTGAAACTTGCCTTTTTAAGTCCAACAAATCCATTAGGATATGTTTTTTCAATATTCGTAGCCGAAATGGTTAATGACTTGGAGATGTCTTGGGCTATCCCCCTAAAGGAAATTTTAAACCGACCAATAAAAATAAGGTCCTTTTCACTCACCTGAGCCTTTCCCTTTACTCTATGACCATTAACAAAGGTGCCATTCATAGATCCTTTATCCGTAATCACATACTTTCCATTGCTTCGTTTTTCTATCGTTGCATGAAGCCTACTTATGGTAGGGTGAGCAATCTGAAGATCACATTGATCCGTACGACCAATCGTGATGACTGATTTATTTCTTAGAAGACTAATAAGATCTGTGTCTTGAAAAATTTCTCTGCCGCCACCATTTGGTTTAGGGCTTTTTACTTTAAAAACATGAGCATCAGGGTTAAAAACAAGGCGAATATTTTGAGATTTCGTTAAAACAATTTTGTCTTGACCTGTGATTTGAAACGGAGAGCCGACCGTTAACTTTTGACCATTTACATATGTTCCATTGGTTGACCCTACATCAACAATGTGTAATACCCCAGTCTCATCCATTAACAATTGCGCATGCTGGCCGGAAACATGTGAGTGATCAATGACAATATCGTTGGTTTTTGCTTTTCCTATGAGTAATTGCTGATTAGGCGCAATTCGAAACTTCGAAAGTCGAGTCTCGCCATTTACAATACCTAATTTTAAACTTTGGCTCATTTGATGATTTCAATTTTTTGATTCAATGGATTAAACAAGAACTTTTGCTCAACAGGCACTTGAATTTGATGACCGCCAATTTCTATAAAAGCAATACCGGAAAGGTAATAAATCAATTCTCTTTTACGTAGCTTGTCAAAACCAGAACGCAATGAACTGATATTATCAATCACTATACTTCCTTTTGCAAATGCACTATCACCTGATTTAATCAATTGATTCACTTCGTAATTCCCTGTACTGATTTCATTTTCCAATTCTTCATCAGCAAACACAGAAAATTCTATCGTTTTTACAGTGTAATCAATACTCATTGAATTCTCAAAAACAAACACATTACCTATTTTGGTTTTCGTCAACGACACGGATTCAATAGTCAAAGAATCTACGTCGATTGGCTTATCAGACATGGCTGCAGAAACTATGGAGCCAGCTAATTCTGACATCGGCATTTTCACTTCCATCTCTTTTGATGAACTTACATTTAATAGAGTGAACTTTCCTTTAATTTCAGCATTAAATGTGACCGTATCCTTAAACAATAGTGTTTCTAAATCATTGCCAAATACTGATGGCCTAAAATTGCAATTCATTGGAAGTTCAACAATGGTGTTTTTTTTAAAAGAAATTTCCTTTTCAATTTTACCCGTACTAACAAGTGAGTCGCCATAATACATATTGAACTCAATTTCGCGACCAGTAAACGAAAACCAATTGTCACATTTTACTTCAATTATGGCCTCTGCAGCAAATGTTCCATTTGGATTGATTTTTAATAATTGAAATGATTTAACTTTTTCAAAAGTAGGGTAAGTAAAAGATAAATAAGCGGTAAGCCCAAGCAATATTACAATGGCAAATGAGAAAATAGTATGTTTTTTCTCCCACTTATTCATTATGGACAAGTTTTATTATAATTGCTTTCAATGTGATTTCTACAACATTCTGAGCGTTTAATAGAAAAAGGGTGAGTACGCATCATATTTTCCAGATGATTGAATTCTGACTCATCCTCACTCATTCTCTTCCAAAGCTCAATAGACACACATGGATCATATCCTGCGGCATAGGCATATCCAATTCCATAAAAATCACTTTCAGTTTCATTCTTTTGATTAAATGGTGCAGTAAACATATTACTTAATCCTGTGGCGACTTCACCAAAAACATCTCCAAATAAGCCCTGGTTGAATTTATTTTTTTTCACTTGTTTCTCAATATGACCTCTTTCGTTGTGTGCAATCTCATGCCCGATGATACAAGCCAGTTCTGAATCATTTTTTGAAAAATCAATAATTCCGGTTGTGACAAAAATATATCCACCTACAGTGAATGCATTTATCATTTGCGTTTCCATTACATAGATTTTATAATTAAAACCTTTTGCGTCTTTAATGTGAGGCACCAATCTATCCATTATCCTTTGACAACGATTAAGATAAACGCCATTAGTGAAATCATATTCTTCTTTCATTTGATCATACACCTCTTTACCTACCTCTTCTTCTTCTTCAACTGTTACTTCAATACCAGTCATATTGATTAAGTCTGATTCAAGTGCACTTGCCTCATTGAGTAAATCGGTTCCCAAACAATCATAATTGTATTCAATGTCTTTTGGAATGGTTAATTCCGAATCTTCTGAAGTAGTTCCATTAGAACCACCAGAAGATGATTGTGACGATGAGTTAGAAGATGATTCATTCGTGTTTTGATCCGTCAATACAAATTCGTTTAAAGCATATATCCCACCACATAAAAACACAACGGCAATAATAATATATGCATAAAGAGGCACTCCAGATGATTCTGACTTTTTTGAAGGTACTCGATTTGGTTTGGTTGAGAATAATTGAGGTTTGATCCGAAAATAATCCATCCAATCAATTTCAATCGTACCGAGTCTCACTTTATCATTCGGTTGAAGCTGAGCTGAAGAAGTCATGCGGATATTATTCACATATGTACCATTTTTGGAATTCATATCTGTGATAAAAACCAATCCTGATTCATCCATAAAAAACTCAACATGATGAGTTGAAATCTCACCGTGGTTAAGAACGATATCATTGTCCGAACCTCTCCCTACTTTTATTAGTTTATAGCTCATAACATAACTTTAATTTAATCTATCAATGGCATAAGTGAGTTTCGAAACTCATCACAGGATTGAAAACGCTCCTCCTTTCTCTTAGCTGTTGATTTTGCAATAATTCGATTAATGGCATGATCTCTACCAATAGATG
>Ga0209223_10005339_pt1 | contig 11355 bp, 10 predicted proteins | sample COG_06_FD_184750 | JGI IMG/M metagenome (GOLD analysis project Ga0209223, IMG submission 184750) | Pelagic Microbial community sample from North Sea - COGITO 998_met_06 (SPAdes) (version 2) | ecosystem: Environmental > Aquatic > Marine > Neritic zone/Coastal water | place: Helgoland, sampling...
TGAGCACATAGATTTAGGCTGTGGCATCATTAACGAAATCTGACCCAGCTTGTGTTAGGCTGACTTGCCGGGTCGTTCTAAAAAATAGACGAGCCCCAACCTCGTGTTCCAATGCTGATATACGCTCAGAGAGAGCGGACTGGCTCAATCCCAGGCGTTCCCCTGCTCTTCGAAAGTGAAGTTCTTCGGCAACGGCAACAAAGCATTCTAGTTGTCTAATTTCCAATCCGTTACCCTTTGTTCATTTATTGGATTACGTTTACCCACATGCTATCGTCCAATGTGGCCTCGAAATCGTGGATAGCAGCTGCTTGTTCCAGTGTATCTAGTGTATCGTCACTACCTCGAATCAGCGACGTTCGCGTGGCGTTGTCCATTTCGAAAACCACTGAAATTTCACCAGCCGTTATTGTTCGATTATCAAGATTAATCGATACTTTGGCGCCTCTGGCATTGCTAGAAAATTGCAAAAGTGCGTCTCTTGTCTTGGGGGAAACAATCGGCAGAGCAAGACCATTTTTGCGAGCGTTGTCGTAAAATATCCCAGCAAAACTTGTCCCAATGCAGGCATCAATCTTCAACTGACGCAAACCCCAAACGGCATGCTCTCGGCTTGAGCCACATCCAAAATTGTCACCGACGATTAAAATCGTGGCCCGTGTCCAAGGTGCTTTGTTTAGTATGAATTCTGGGCGCAGCTGACCTACATTGTCAAAGCGCAGGTCGGCAAGAGTGCCGTCTGCTAACCCTTCTCGGGTAATAGTGATCAAAAATCGCTTAGGCATAATTACATCTGTGTCGACATTAGCCAATGGTAATGGGGCAGCGATCCCTTTGATAATTTTCATCATCTGTTTGTCTTTCACTTAAAGTCGCGCACGTCAGCCAAGTGCCCAGACACAGCAGCCGCGGCAACCATTGCCGGCGACATGAGGTGGGTGCGTGCGCCGCGTCCCTGACGTCCTTCGAAATTTCGATTAGTCGATGAAGCGACCCGCTCACCGTCCATGGCAATATCGTCATTCATCGCCAAACACATAGAACAACCCGCTTCAGGCCGCCATTCAAATCCGGCAGCCTCGAAAACATCACGAAGGCCTTCCGCTTCTGCTTTGATCCGTGTCATGGCAGAACCTGGTACGACGATTGCTTCGACGCCTTCGGCCACTTGCCGACCTTGCAGTATTTTGGCTGCCTCTCGTAGGTCTTCTATACGACTATTGGTACAAGAACCGATAAATGCCGTGTCTATTTTGATCGACTGGGCCGATTGCCCTTCGGTCAAACCCATGTACTTCAATGATCGTTCTAGCGCCGCTTTGGCTTTCGGGGAGACATAATCCAGTTTGGAGGGCACATTTGCAGTGATTGGTACTGATTGATCGGGGCTGGTGCCCCAAGTGATCAAAGGTTCTATATTGGCTCCTGAAATGGTAATCTCTTCATCAAATATGGCCTCAGGATCGCTGACCCAGTTTTCACCTTTGAATGCAAACTGACCCGTATGGGGGTGACCTTTCAACGCAGCTTCAGTAATTTCATCCGCTGCTATCAAAGCAGCTCGGGCACCTAGCTCAACTGCCATATTGCAAACTGTCATACGTCCGGCCATATCTAGGTCCCGAATAGCAGAGCCTGCAAACTCCACAGCGTACCCATTACCCCCGCCTGCTCTAACTACATGCACTACCTTCATGATGATGTCCTTTGCGGTCACGCCCGGAGCAGTATCTCCTTCAACAATGACGCGCATGGTTTTCATACGTTTATAACGAAGCGTTTGGGTTGCCAGTACATGTTCCACTTCCGAGGTGCCGATACCAAAGCCCAGTGCGCCGTACGCCCCATAGGTGGTGGTATGGCTATCACCGCAAGCGATCAGCATGCCTGGCACAACCAGCCCCTGTTCTGGAACCACGACGTGTTCGATGCCTTGTCGTGGGTCGCCAAGGCCGTAAAGGGCGATGCCATGTTTAATGCAGTTTGCCTCAAGATTGTCGATCAACAGTTTGGATGCCGCATCATGCGGTTTACTGTCTCGGGTCGCGTTCACATGGTCGACCACTGCCAAATGCGCCTCAGATCGCCAAACATCCAGCCGCTTCGCGCTGAGCCCCGAAAAGGCCTGTGGGCTGGTGTATTCGTTCATGATGTGGAAATCGACATAGATTAACATATCGCCATCGGGCAGATTGCAAACCTTGTGGGCATCGACCAATTTGTCATAAAGTGTCCTGCTCATTTAGTGGTCTCCGCATGGATTGGATTTCGAGCAAAGAAATTGGACATGCGCGTGGCTATATCGTCTGGGATTTCTTCGGCCATGTAATGTGTGGTGTCGAGGGCTTCGCCCTCAACACTCTCAGCCCGCTGACGCCAGAGGCCAAGCGCATCAAAGCATGTCTCGATCACACCGCGTTTCGCCCAGAGCATCAAGATGGGCATATCGAGTTTTTGGCCCTGATCGGCATCGTCATGTTCGATGTCGATGCTAGCGGCTGCGCGGTAGTCTTCGCAGCTTGCATGAATGACGTTGGGATCTGCGAAGGCACTCAGGTATTCAGTCAGAGCGTCGTTAGAAAATGGGTTTTCGCCGCGCGCTTGATTAAAGCATTTCAACTTCCAAAACCCTTCAGGATCAGCTCCGATCATTTGTTCTGGTAGCGGGTTTGGCTGGGTCAAAAAGAACCAGTGCCAATACGCCTGAGCGAACGCAACGCTGGTCTCTGCATACATTTCGCGGGTTGGGGCGATGTCTAGCAAAGCCATGGCTGCAACGTGATTGCGATGATCTAAACCCATCCGATGTGCCACCCGCGCACCCCTGTCATGGGCACCAACAAGAAATCGTTCATGTCCCAAGTGCCGCATGATCGCGACAATGTCATTAGCCATAACGCGTTTTGAATAAGGCTCGTGCGATGCATTTGACGCTGGCTTATCTGAGCTACCATATCCGCGCAAATCCGGACAAACGACCTGATACGAGCGCGCCAGTATGGGTGCCACCCCGTGCCACATGGCAGATGTTTGCGGGTATCCATGAAGTAGGACGATCGGTGGCGCACCTTGTGGTCCAGCGCGGCGGACGAACAAAGTCGCACCATCTCCTTCAATACGCTCTTCCACGAACTCCTGAAACATTTCTCGTTCTCCAAGCTAGCAATCTGATGCTGATTTTTAATTTTACAGCTCCAATGGAAGGCGTGTTTCGACAAGCTTTGTCCAGAACGAAATGCCGTAAGGGATCGCTTCGTCTGCAAAATCGAATTTGGGATTATGCAGCCCTGGCGTGTCGCCGTTCCCCAAGTTGATGACGGCACCAGGGACTTTCGCCAACATAAATGAGAAGTCCTCACCACCCAGTCGTGGGGGGCAATTTTCGTCAACAGCGGCTTTGCCGGCCACGCTACGGGCCGCCTTGAGGGCGTACTCTGACGGGTCACGATGGTTGGTGTTGATTGGGCATTTGCGTTGATAGTCCAGCTTGATCTTTACCTTGTGGCTCAGATCTACCCCCTCACAGATTTCTCCAATGCGCTTTTCAATGATGTTTTGGGTGTCGGCGTGCAATGTGCGCACGGTGCCCCGCATCACAGCATATTGTGGCACCACATTAAACGCTTCTCCAGATTGGATTGCGGTCACTGAGATCAAGCCATTGCGTATGGGGTCGGTATCGCGCGTGATTATGGTCTGTATTGCATTATAAATCGCATTTGCAGCCGCAATAGGATCGTTTCCGTGGTGGGGACGAGCGGCGTGTGATCCGTTGCCTTCGATTTGGATTTCAAATGTGTCGGCTGCTGCATGAGATGGGCCATGGCACAGTGCAAATTCGCCAACTGGTAATCCTGGCATATTGTGCATGCCATAAATTTCCAAGATGTCGAATTTTTCAAATAGCCCATCTTTAATCATTGCATTTGCTCCAACGCCGCCTTCTTCAGCCGGTTGGAAGACTAAGGCAACGCGGCCAGCAAAATTACGTGTTTCCTGCAAATATTGCGCGGCACCCAGTAACATTGCTGTATGACCGTCATGCCCACAGGCATGCATCTTCCCATTCTCGTTTGACTTGTGGGGAATGTCGGAAATTTCGAGTATCGGCAAAGCGTCCATATCGGATCTTAGTCCAATTGTTGGGCCATCCTTCTGACCTTCAATAATCGCTACCACACCTGTTTTTCCTAATCCGGTGGACACATTGGTTATGCCATTTTTTGCAAGTGTGTTTAGTATGAATTCTTGTGTTTTTGGCAGGTCGAAAAGGAGTTCAGGATTCTGGTGCAACCAGTGCCGCCACTCCGTAACTTCGGGAACCAGAGATGAAATGCGGTTATTAAAAAGCTCAGGCAACGCGGCCTCCTATTTTACGTCAATAATAGGCTACGCAACAGTAGCGAAGATAATTAACTGAAATTTTTTATATAATTATTCCTCATCCCAAGATCGAATGTCTAATCTGCTTGTCCAATCGGTCTGGATAAGCCTGCTAGCCCAGATTTCATCTAGTTTATCTTGTGCCATTTTTGCACGTTCGCGAACAGGAATCAGGAATTCGCGCAGAGACTCGCTAAGGTCATATTCGCGCCAGGCTACGCCAAATGAAAGTTTGAGATCTTCTTCCACTAGGGGTTTGAGTGGAAGGTTCGGCATATACAACGTACCCATCCACTCAGGTACAAACGCAACCCCAATGCCCCGGGCCACAAGCTGCATGGTCGTAGATTTATCGATGACCTCCATGATGATATTCGGGCGTATTCCCGCCCTTCCAAAACCATCCATAATAATTCTGTTGAGTTGCGGGCGTGCGTGGATGGGATATGAGATGACTGGATCATTCTCCAGTTCTGTAATCGAGATTGCACCCGGACGATTGGCAAGTCGGTGATCTCTTGGCAAAACCACATAGACGCGCTCTTGCAAAAGTAATTCAAAATTGTGTCCAGAGTGGATTGTTGTTGGGCGAAAAAACGCAATATCGATGTGATGGCTCTCTAGGCGTTTAATCTGATCTTCAGAGCTGGTGGCCTCGGTCATTGTTAGGGATACGGAGGGAAACTTGGCGGTGAACTTCTTCAGAATAGGTGGCAAATACCAGATTAAAGCGCCATCAATGCCACCAATGCGCAGACGATCAAGCCTGTTTTCCGCCGCTGCGCTAGCCGCAGAGACACCGTTTTCAAGTGTGTTCAGGGTGTTTCGTACGCTCTCCAGAAAAACTACTCCAGCCTGCGTCAAGCTGACATGTCGGGTGGTCCTAAAAAACAACTTAAATCCCAGCTCGCCTTCTAGGTCTTTAATTTTAGAAGAGACTGCGGCCTGTGCCATCCCAACTCGCTCTGCTGCAATGCGAAAGTGCAATTCTTCTGCGACGGCGACAAAGGCTCGAAGTTGCCGGAGATCCATATAAATTCTCTATCAATTACTGCTATTGTTCGTTTTTTTTATTCAATAGTTCGCTCTTATTCAATCCTTAGTTTTGAAGTTAACATTCGAAAGATCAAAAACCAGTCTCCGTCTTAGTTTGTACTTAAGAGACACGCGGCAGACGCGAGCCAACAAAACGAAGTGGAGAATACAATGTCCAAATTCGGAAGATTTCTAGCAGCATCAGCATTGATGGGCGCTTTTGCGACTTCAGCGATGGCTGAAAAAAGCTTTGATTATGCCTTCCAAGGCAGCCTTAAAAGTCTTGACCCATATACTTTGCGTGAGACCTTCACCTTGGGTATTCTCACCAATGTCTACGAAGGATTGATAAAACGCGGTCCAAACTTAGAAATCCTGCCCGGTCTGGCCGATAGCTGGGAAGTTATAGAGCCAACACGCTGGCGGTTTCACCTTCGCAAAGGGGTTAAGTTCCACAACGGGAACGATTTCACCGCTGAAGACGTTGTGTTTTCTGCTGAACGCTTGAATTCCGAAGGCTCTGACATGAAAGGCCGGGTTCCGAGCGATGCCACTTTTGAAATCGTTGACGACTATACAGTGGACTTCATTTTGGCCTCGCCCAACCCAATCCTGCACTATGAGTGGGAACTGTGGTCAATTATCGACAAAGACTGGGCAGAAACCAATGACTCTGTGCGTGTGACCTCAGCTTCAGACACTGCAGAAACCCCGATTTCAATGATGGCGAACGGCACAGGTCCGTTCAAGATTACTGAGCACACTGCTGGCGTAAACACAAAGTTCGAAGCTAACGAAAATTGGTGGAACTGGGAAAACCGAGAGTTCAATATCGATAAAGTGAATTTCACGTCAATCTCTGCTGATGCCACACGCGTCGCTGCTTTGTTGTCTGGCGAAATGGACATGGTTTATCCGATTCCAACCCAGGACATAAAACGTATCAACAGCAGCAGCACACTTGCGGCTTTGACAGGTCCTGAACTTCGCACAATCTTCCTTGGTATGGATCAACGTCGTGATGAGCTGTTAAACTCTTCGGTAAAGGGCAAAAATCCGTTTAAAGATATCCGTGTCCGTCAAGCGTTCTTCCATGCGATTAATGCTGAGGCGATTTCGTCGCGGATCATGCGCAAGCAGGCCGCTCCCTCTGCACTTATGATCTCGCCGTTCCTCTTTGACAATGCTGACCAGTTTGAGCGTCTTGCATATGACCCAGACAAAGCGAAAGCACTGCTTACAGAGGCTGGGTATCCAGATGGATTTGAGATTCGGATAGACTGCCCGAATGATCGCTATGTCAATGATGAGTCCATCTGTCAGGCTGTGGCTGCAATGATGGCGAAAGTTGGCATAAAGGTGAACGTGAATGCCCAACCAAAGGCACAGTACTTTGCAAAAATTCTGGCATCTGGCGGGTATGAAACTTCATTTTACCTGCTGGGCTGGACACCTGGTTCTTTGGATAGTCACAACATCTTTGCCAACCTTTATGGGTGCCGTGACGATGCTGGTAAAGGTGGAATGTTCAACATTGGTGGATATTGCAACCCAGAAGTTGACGCGCTTGCAAAGGAAATTCTTGTTGAAAACGATGCTGCGAAACGTCTGGATCTCGTAACCCAAGCTTATAAAATCGTAACCGATGAAGTGGGATACTTACCGCTGCATCAGCAAGGTCTAGCTTGGGGTGTATCGAAAGACGTGAGCGTCGCCCAACGTGCTGACAACGTTCTGCGATTTGAGCATATCACAAAGAACTAAGACCAAATGTCCTGCGGCGATCGTCGCAGGGCCTTACTTACCATAAAAACGGGCCGCGCTGCGGTACCATGGGATAGCTATGCTCGCATTCATTATCAAACGCTTCGTACAATCCCTTGTCGTCATGCTGGTCGTCGGTTTGATTGCATTCGTTATGTTTCGTTTTGTTGGTGATCCAGTCGATCAGATGGTGGGTTTGGAAACCTCTATAGAAGACCGCGAACGTCTAAGAGAGGCACTCGGGTTGAACGCTCCATTGCCAATGCAATATTGGAATTTCATTTCTAGCGCCGCCCAAGGCGATTTTGGAACATCCTATCAATTCAAACGTCCCGTTGCAGTCATGCTTGGAGATCGATTGTCCGCAACTCTCGAGCTGGCTCTCGTATCGGTCATTTTCGCCTTATGTGCAGGAATTCCTATGGGCGTTTTCACCGCTCTCTATAAAGACAGTGTTCTGACAAAGCTGTTCCAAGCAGTCTCGCTTGTCGGTATTTCCTTGCCGACATTCCTGATAGGCATTCTTCTAATCTATATCTTTTCGGTTCAACTACAATGGCTTCCAAGTTTTGGGCGCGGAGAGGTTGTTGACATCGCAGGATGGTCCACCGGATTGCTAACAAGTTCTGGTTTGAAGGCTCTGATTTTACCGGCGATTACTTTGGGATTGTTCCAGATGACGCTAATTATGCGGTTGGTGCGCTCTGAGATGATGGAAATTCTGCGTAGCGACTTTATCAAATTTGCCCGCGCAAGAGGTCTAACCCCGCGGGCTGTCCACTTTGGGCATGCTTTGAAAAACACCATGATCCCCGTCATCACAATCACTGGTTTGCAACTTGGGTCGATCATTGCCTTTGCCATTATCACCGAAACCGTCTTTCAATGGCCTGGTATCGGGCTGATGTTCCTGCAAGCGGTGCAAGACGTTGATGTACCAATCATGGCAGCTTACCTTCTCATGATCGCGTTTCTTTTTGTTTTCATCAACTTGATCGTTGACATCCTTTACGTCGTTGTCGACCCACGTATCCACATTGAGAAGGCTTAATAATGCCCATGAACAAAGAGACAGGCAGAAAAATGAGCTTGATCGTCCGTATTCTTGACAGTGACATCTGGTACTCCTTTACACGTTCCAAAGTCACCATGATCGCCGCACTCATAACTTTTCTAATCTTCGCCTCAGCGCTGTCCGCCCCAATTATTTCCCCCCATAATCCGTTTGATTTGGCTTCCTTGTCGCTGATGGATTCACTTTTACCGCCCGCATGGAGCGCTGAAGGAGATCCAAATTATCTACTTGGAACCGATGATCAGGGACGTGATGTCCTTTCAACCATTCTTTACGGCTCGCGTATCTCGCTCGCCGTCGGTCTGGTCTCGGTTGCTTTCGCAGCGGTTCTTGGGATCACTCTGGGTTTGATTGCAGGCTATATGGGTGGTCGTGTTGATGCGATTATCATGCGCATCGCGGATGTTCAACTGTCCTTCCCAGCGATCCTGATCGCGCTGTTGATTGCTGGAACAGTAAATGCCTTGGCCGGTGGAATGGATCGCGAAAGGTCAGCTTTCACAGTCCTGGTAATTTCCATTGGCCTGTCTTTCTGGGTGCAATACGCTCGGACGGTTCGCTCTTCCACGTTGGTGGAACGCAATAAAGAATACGTTCAAGCCGCGCGCCTGATCGGTTTGCACCCATTCCTGATCATGCTGCGTCACGTTCTTCCAAACGTCATGGGCCCAGTTCTGGTCATTGCAACAATTAACCTGGCTCTGGCCGTGATCACCGAAGCCACCTTGTCATTTCTTGGTGTAGGTATTCCTGGCACGCAGCCCTCTTTGGGTACGATGATTAGAACCGGAAATGATTTCCTGTTTTCTGGCGAATGGTGGATCACACTCTTCCCCGGCGCAATGCTCGCAATTCTTGTTCTGGCGGTAAACTTGCTTGGCGACTGGCTGCGCGATGCCCTTAACCCGAAACTGAGGTAAAACCATGAGTGATACTCTTCTAAGCGTTAAAAACCTTGTGGTCGAATTCCCTACTCGCCGTGGAATCCTAACAGCTGTCAATAATGTCAGCTTTGATCTAGAGCGGGGTGAAGTATTGGGTCTTGTTGGAGAATCCGGGGCTGGCAAGTCCATCACCGGGTCTGCAGTTATTGGATTGATTGAACCGCCGGGTCGAATTGCCGCGGGCACGGTACATCTGGCGGGTCAGCGGATTGACAATCTTCCTTCTGAGAAGATGCGCCGTATCCGGGGTGATAAGATTGGGATGGTATTTCAAGACCCCCTCTCTTCTTTGAACCCGCTCTATTCTGTTGCTGAGCAATTGGTTGAAACCATCCTGACCCATAAGGACATCTCAAAGAAACAAGCGCGAGATCGGGCAATTGAATTGTTGGATGAGGTTGGCATCCCGGCCGCCGATTTGCGGATTGATGACTACCCGCATCAATTCTCAGGTGGCATGCGTCAACGGGTTGTGATTGCCTTGGCCCTTTGTGCGGATCCAGAGTTGATCATTGCAGATGAACCAACGACTGCCCTCGACGTGTCCGTACAAAGCCAAATTGTAAGCGTGTTGAAAAAGATGTGTTCTGAGCATGGAGCGTCTGTGATCCTGATCACCCACGACATAGGTGTAATTGCGGAAGTCGCCGACCGCGTGGCTGTTCTCTATTCGGGACGCATGGCCGAAATAGGGCCTGTGCGTGATGTGATCAAACACCCGCAGCATCCTTATACAAAGGGGCTGATGGGGTCGATCCCAACGATCACTCAGGAGGGCGATCGGCTCACACAAATTCCGGGATCGATGCCACGCTTAACGGATCGGCCACCGGGTTGCGCCTTTGCTCCTCGCTGCGAAATGGCCATGGGTGCTTGCCACCAAAGTCATCCCTCCGAAGAAAACGTTGGAACGGCACGCGTGGCTTGCCACCTAATTACAAAAATGGGAGCGGTTGCATGAAAGACGTCTTAGTTAATGTCGAGAATCTGACGCGCATTTTTGATGTCTCCAAACCCTGGCTCAACAGGGTCATCGAGCGCGAAGAAAAAAAAATGCTGCGTGCAGTGAACGACGTTTCCCTAGAAATTCGTCGTGGTGAGACATTCGCTCTTGTTGGTGAATCCGGTTCAGGAAAGTCCACGATCGCAAAAATGATTGTAGGTCTGTTAGGTCTCAGCCAAGGCAAAATTGATTTTGACGGCATTGATCTGTCCCAGCCGGATGGGGCTGAAATGCGTGCGCTGCGTCAGCGATATCAGATGATATTTCAAGACCCTTTTGCCAGCCTCAATCCACGCTGGAGGGTGAATAAGATCATCGCAGAACCGTTGCGCCAATTTGATATGGAGAGTTCTGAGAGCGATAGAAATAGGCGCGTTGAGGAACTGCTCGAACTTGTAGGAATGTCCGCCAAAGATGGTGTTAAATTTCCGCACGAATTCTCGGGCGGTCAACGACAGCGGATCGCAATCGCACGAGCCCTTTCCTCAAATCCAGAATTCATAGTTTGTGATGAACCGACCTCTGCGCTGGATGTATCGGTTCAGGCGCAAATTCTGAACTTGATGCGCGACCTGCAAGATGAACTTGGGTTGACCTATCTGTTTATTAGCCACGACCTATCCGTCGTGCGCCACATGGCAAATAGGATTGGTGTTCTGTATCTGGGCCGATTGGTTGAAGTTGCAGATGGCAAGGAACTGTTCCGCAATCCGCGCCATCCCTACACCAAAATGTTGCTGAATGCGATCCCAGATCTGGACATGACTGGACGTAAAGTAGCGCCTCCAGATGGAGAAATACCGAACCCCATCAACCCTCCAAGCGGATGTACGTTTCATCCTCGCTGTCCCATCGCCACAGAGCAGTGCAAGCGCGAAATCCCACCGATCCGAAATTCTGATGCTGGCAGCGTTGTATGTTTTGAAGCGGTCCGCGCGTAAGTCGATGTTTCAAGGGCACTATCAGAGTAAATCTTCTTGAAGCGGTCAGGGAGACTTTATAGCGTCTTTGGATGACAAAACATTCTCCATTTCGCTACTTTAAAACCAGCCCTAGAGTAATTCGTTTGGCAGTCCTACCTCAAGCTGCCATGTCGCCGCTCATCGTTCAGTTGAAAAAAATAATGCACCAACTCACCCGCCCCACACCTC
>Ga0209223_10005341_pt1 | contig 11353 bp, 14 predicted proteins | sample COG_06_FD_184750 | JGI IMG/M metagenome (GOLD analysis project Ga0209223, IMG submission 184750) | Pelagic Microbial community sample from North Sea - COGITO 998_met_06 (SPAdes) (version 2) | ecosystem: Environmental > Aquatic > Marine > Neritic zone/Coastal water | place: Helgoland, sampling...
GACTTCTGTATAAAACTGGCAAGCCTTTAAAACCCCACCTATAGTTTAAAGAATCTTTGAGCACAGGACTGTGCTCGCGCAATGGCCGAAGGAATGGTGATGGAGATTCAGCAAGACTTCCTTTTATTTTTTCTGCTTGATAATACAGCAGAATTCTCGCCGCCTTATTTCAAACAGTCTTACTCTGAAAACCTCCTCAACCTAAGTTTAAAGTGCTATCAAAAACCACTTAATAATCAGAGGAAAGAAACATGATTACTATTTCACAACTAACGGAAATATTGGGCTGGGCATCAGTAATAAATATTGCCTACCTTATTTTAGCCACCTTAATTCTTATGTTTATGAAAGAAAAAATATCTGCAATTCACGGCAAGATGTTTGCTATAGATAAGCAAGAATTAAATTCTAAATATTTTGATTTTTTAAGCTCTTACAAAATTGCGACATTGGTTTTTATTGTTGCACCATATCTCGCTTTGAAAATTATCGGCCAGTAACTATTCGAGTCTGGCTCTGTTATTTTTCCCACTCGCTATAACGGCGTAAGTTTAAGTTAGCGCAACAATAGGAATTTTTAATGAATGAAATTACCGGTATCAATCATGTCGGCTTACGAGTTAGAGATATGGATATTTCACGGATTTTCTATGAAAAACTGGGCTTTAAATTTATTGTCGGCCCAGTCGGGCCTGAGCCCGTTGCGATAATTGAGCATACTTGCGGGGTTAATTTTAATCTTATTCTGAACGCCTCAGACAAGGCCCCTAAGGGCAATGTGCTTATGGAAGAACCGACCAAATATCCGGGTTATACGCATATTGCCCTGGAGGTTACCAACGCGGCATCTGTGGCGAATAAAATTATCAATTTAGGCTTAACTATTACCGAGGAAGTTGAGTACAACGGCGCAAAATTCTTTTTTATCAGAGATCCAGATAATAATGTAATCGAGTTTCATCAGCCGGCAAATTGATACAAGCCAACTCGAATTAAAAAATTTAGGGTCAAAAAATTTAGGGTCAGACTCGATTTTAAAGTATCAAAACGTCGATTGCCGTAAGATGGAAAGAGTGCATATAACAAGCTATCATTTTTTTCGGCTCAAAATAATTAAAATCGAAAATTTAAAAAAAATAAACCGGCTATAAGTCTATGATTGATTTTCGACAGGCACTCCCCGATGAATTGGACCTCCTCAAAAATTTTCTTTTTGAGCATGGCCCCAACCCTTGGAACTATCTTCCCGAAGACGGTATTAATAAAACCTTTTTCCTAATCACCAATAAGCAAGGCGAAGCTCTAATCGCCTATGATGGTGAAACCATTATCGGCCTGGCCATTTTCTTTTACCCCTCTGCCCTGCCGGAAAACTTTCAGCAATACGCTCATTCACAACCCGCCATTTATATAGCAGAAGTCGTTGTTCACAACGACTATTCCGGCCGCGGTATCGGCAGTCAGTTACTGAATGAAATTATTACCAAAGCGCCCAGCTTTAATGCCACCAAAATCCTCCTAGATCGCCATGAAGAAAATGCGGCATCGGCGGGCATGATGCGCAAGGCGGGCTTTGTGGAAATCTGTACCCTTAGCGATTTGGATCGCCGTCATTCTGGCAGCCGAAAAACCACTGTTCTCGGTTTTGATATTGGTCGCTAGCCTTACCCCCCTGCCCAAAACAAATCCCCCTCTTTTGCAAAACAATACTTATAATCAGCCAAAAGGAATAAAGAGCAGAATAAATAGCGGGGTATAAACCATGTCCGAACTCAAAACCCATAAAGGCGCCTGTCACTGCGGTGCGATTCAGTTTGAAGTGGATGCACCCAGCCATTTGCATGCCCATGCCTGCAACTGTTCTATCTGCTACAAGAGCGGTGGCGACCAGATAATTGTTCCAGCTTCACGATTTCGATTACTCTGCGGCAGCGAATCAATCACCACTTACACATTTAATACTGGCGGTGCGAAACATACTTTCTGTAAGGTCTGTGGTATTAAGCCCTTTTATACGCCGCGCTCTAATCAAGATGGCTTCAGCGTTAACTTGCGCTGTGTTGAGCGCACCTATATTGAATTCCTGGAGGTCGATATCTTTGATGGCCAAAACTGGGAAAAAAATGCCGCCTCGCTGGCACACCTTTCTCGCGATGAGTAAGGTAAGATGATCTGCATAACATTGGCCAATAATAGAGAACAATAACCTGGGGGGCGTGGCTGTGGATAAACAGCAAGGGCAGTTTCATCTCTTTACCCAGCGGCGGTTTTTGCCGTTTTTTATTACCCAGTTTCTGGGCGCGCTCAACGACAATCTATTTAAAAATGCCCTGCTGGTTATTATTGTTAGCCTGGGGGTTTCCGAGGCGGCAAGCAGCACTAACTTCCTGACCAACCTGGCTGCCGGTCTGTTTATTCTTCCCTATTTTCTGTTTTCCACTACCGCTGGCCAGTTGGCGGATAAGTACGATAAGGCCTGGCTTATTCGGCGAATTAAGTTCGCGGAAATTATTATTATGCTGATCGGCTGCTATGCCCTGTACCGCAGTAATATTGAGCTAATGATGTTTATTCTCTTTTTGCTTGGCGTGCAGTCGTCCTTTTTTGGTCCGATTAAATACTCGATTATTCCACAGCACCTTTCCCCGGAAGAACTGATGGCGGGCAATGCCCAGGTGGGGATGGGAACCTTTGTGTCGATTTTGCTCGGCACCCTGCTCGGTGGTTGGTTGGTTACTTTTCCTCTGGGCACTATCTGGGTGGGAGCTCTGGCGATTGTGGTTGCGCTTATCGGCTGGTACGGCAGCTGCCAGATTCCCGATGCGCCGGCGGATAAGGGCGAGATTAAAATCAGTCTTAACCCGGTTCGTGAGGCCTGGCGCAATCTCGGTTTTGCCCGGGAAAATATGACGGTGTTTTACTGCATTATGGGTATTTCCTGGTTTTGGTTGTTTGGCGGCAGTTTTTTAACCCAGGTGCCGAATTTTGCAATGACCGTGCTACAGGGGCATCCAACGCTGATTTCTATTCTGCTGGCGGCCTTTATTATCGGCGTGGCGATTGGTTCGATTCTCTGTGCAAAGGTTTCCGGTAAGCAGGTGGAGCCGGGGCTTATTCCTCTCGGTGCTATTGGCCTGACGGTTTTTAGCTGCGATATCTTTTTCTCATCTAATGGCTTTCAACAAACCGCTCAAGGGATGACGAATATATTACCTTTAACATTCTTAACCATGGGCGGCGGTATTCATGTGCTGATCGATCTGCTCGCTATCGGGCTATTCGGGGGTATTTTTATTGTGCCTCTGTATGCCATGGTGCAGTCGCGGACGCAGAGCAATAAACGCGCGCGGGTGATTGCTGCCAACAATGTTTTCAATGCGCTATTTATGGTTTCTGGCGCTGTTATTGGTATTGTCTGTCTGAGTGTTGTGCAGATGAGTATTCCACAGTTCTTTTTGACTATTTCTGTGGCCAATCTATTATTCCTGCTATTACTGATTTGGCGGGTTCCGGAATTTAAACTGCGCTTTTGGGCTTGGGTAACTAATCGTCGCGATTAGTCATACCTCAATTATAAAAATAAGGACTTCATTATGACGCTGTCATCAAAAATTATTCTCGGCATGGTGCTCGGGGTTGTGGTCGGCCTGATTCTCAACGCTATTAATGCAGGCAGTGAGTCAGGGGCTCTGACGGCTTGGGTGGTGGAATATATCTTTGATGTGGTGGGGCGTATCTTTATTGCCTCGCTAAAGCTGTTGGTGGTGCCTCTGGTCTTTGTCTCTCTAGTCTGCGGTTCGTCGGCGATGGGTGAAAATATCAAGATGGGACGTATCGCTTTTAAAACTCTGTCGCTGTATCTGCTGACCACGGCGATCGCGATTACTCTGGCGCTGTCATTTGCCAATATTATCAATCCGGGTGTGGGTATAGATACGGCGGCGGTAGCTTCGTTTAGCGCGCCTATTCCGCCGTCATTTAAGGATGTATTCATTGGTATTTTCCCGACCAACCCAATCAAGGCGATGTCGGATGGCAATATGTTGCAGATTATTGTCTTTTCGATTTTGGTGGGTGTTGCGATCACTCAGGCGGGCAAGGCGGGTCAGGGAATTCTTGCGGTATTCCAGGATTTTAACGATGTGATTATGCGTATGGTGACGATTCTTATGCACCTCGCACCCTTTGGGGTTTTCTGCCTGCTGGCCAAGCTTTTTACCGAGGAGGGCTTTGCGGCGATCTATAATCTGGCGCTGTACTTTATGACTGTTACCCTGGTACTGGCTCTTCATGCAGGCGTGGTTTATACCAGTATTTTCAGCATCTTTACCCGTCTTAATCCGCTGACGCTGATAAAGAATATACGTCCGGCGATGTTATTTGCCTTTAGTACCTCGTCGAGCAATGCAACCATGCCGGTAACCTTGAATGTGATGGAAAAGCGCGTTGGCGTGGATAACTCTGTGGCTTCATTTACTGTGCCTCTGGGGGCCACGATCAATATGGATGGCACGGCGATTATGCAGGGCGTGGCGACGGTCTTTATTGCACAGGCCTATGGTTTGGATTTGGGTTTAACTGAGTATCTGGCGGTGATTGCGACTGCAACCTTGGCTTCGATTGGCACCGCGGGCGTGCCCGGTGTTGGCCTGATTATGCTGTCGATGGTGTTGCAGCAGGTGGGTCTGCCAGTTGAGGGTATTGGACTGATTATTGGTGTTGATCGCCTGCTGGATATGATGCGTACGGTGGTCAATATCACTGGTGATAGCACGGTGACTTCGGTGGTGGCTAAAAGTGAGGGGATGTTGGATGAGGCGGTGTTTTATGAGGTCTCTGATCGCGATGAGTATGGTAGCGGAGAGTACAGCAATAAAAACCCCAGCTAATCAGATTTTAATGCAAAGCCCTGACATTTAGGTCAATGTCAGGGCGGCTATGTAACAAAGCTTATCTAAATAGCTTATCTAAATAGCTTATCTAAATGGCTTTAATAGTAAGCCGTGGCAGAGGTGGTAAGTACCATAGGTGCGCCGACCTCTTCGCTCTTAACTACACCGCAGAGCTGCTCAACCAACTGAAGTGCAAAGTCCAGTGCCGTTCCCGGCCCCTGACTGGTGATAAAGTTACCGTCAACAACCACCCTCGCTTCGCTATCCACTTCCTTTGCCTCAAGACTTTGCTGAAAGCTCGGATAACAGGTCGCAATCTTGTCGGCCAGTAGCCCTTTGCTGGCTAAAACCAGTGCCGGTGCGGCGCAGATTGCACCGATCAGCTTGCCCTGCTGTGCCTGCTGGCGGAGCAAAATATCCAGCACCTGATGTTCGGCAAGATGCTCAGAACCGGGTAATCCGCCGGGGACGGCTATCAGATCATAGGTGCTTTCGGCACAGTTATTTAACATTTTATCGGCGACAATATGGGTGCCATTGGAACCACTAATTTGCAATTTATCGCCTTCATTGGCGCTTGCTACAGTGACCTCTACTCCGGCTCTGCGCAGTACATCAATAATTGTCACCGCTTCAAGTTCTTCGGTACCCTCAGCAATGGGTACAAGTGCAGTTTTAATCATGTTATTCCCTTTTTATCAGTTACAAATATAAGTTACACTGTGCCGCAAATATGGCTAACTGTCACGGGATTGGCATGAAAATCTACATTATCAAAAGTCACGATGAGAGCATTTTGGGTAAGGGTTTTGAGTGGCTGGATGGCGCTAATGCGAACCTGATTTTTAACACGCCACACCGTGATGTTGCGCTCAATCAACTAATAGAACTAAACGCTAAAGATATTAATCTGCGCGCTCAGATTGTCGAGTGCGAAGCCGATAAAAAAGGACGTCCAATCATGCTTTTAGAGTCTACAGCTGCAACCAATTCTGCTCCTTCTAGTCCCGTTCTAGACAGTAGCCTTCAATCTGACGCAGCCTGAACGGGAGCGCACGATTGTCTCTTGAATCCCGCCTCGCATTACTGGCTGATGCAGACAAGTGTCTGCTTGCCAATATTGTCCGTGGCATTGAAAAAGAAAGCCTGCGTGTTGAGCCCAACGGTCAGTTGGCAAAAACACCCCATCCCAAGGCATTGGGCTCGGCTTTAACCCATCCGTCGATCACCACTGATTACTCTGAGGCGCTGCTGGAATTTATCACTGCTCCCTCCGCGTCGATCGATCAGGTGATCAATGAGCTTGAAGAGATTCATCGCTATACCTATGAAAATATTGATGACGAGCTGCTCTGGGTTAACAGTATGCCCTGCCAGCTCGGTGAAGATAGCAGCATTCCGGTAGGTGAATACGGAAGCTCGAATATTGGCCGTATGAAGACGGTCTATCGGCTTGGCCTCGGCCATCGCTACGGTCGCCTAATGCAGACGATTGCCGGTATTCATTACAATTTCTCGGTGCCCGATTCACTGTGGCTAAAACTGCAGGCTGATGAAGGTAATCAGCAGTCTCTGCAGGACTATAAAACCGCGGGCTACTTCGCACTGATTCGCAATTTCCGCCGCTATTTCTGGCTGCTACTGTATCTATTTGGCGCGGCTCCCGCGGTGTGTAAAAGCTTTGTGCGCAATCGTGAGCACGATTTACAGCCCGTGGGCCATGACAGCCACAGTCTCTACAAACCCAATGCGACCTCATTGCGGATGGGCAATCTGGGTTATCAAAGTGATGCGCAGAGTTCACTGATTGTCTGCTATAACGATATTGCCCAGTACACCAGAACGCTTAAAGGTGCGCTTGAAACGCCCTATAAACATTATGAGCACCTGGGCTTAAAGGATAGTCAGGGCAATTATCAGCAGTTGACGACCAATTTGCTGCAGATCGAAAATGAGTTTTACAGCCCTATTCGACCAAAACGAACCGCGGCTTCTGGGGAAACCCCTCTTGAGGCGTTGCACAACAAGGGCGTTGAGTATATTGAGGTGCGCTGCGTGGACCTAAACCCGCTGGCGGCCTGTGGTATAGATAAGCAGACTATCCACTTTCTGGATACTTTTTTACTGTTCTGCCTGCTTAAAGAAAGCCCGAAAACCAATAACAATGAATATCAACAGATTACCGAAAATCAGCGCCGCACGGTTGCTGATGGTCGCAATCCCGATCTCGAACTTGTCGACGGCGAGCAATCGCGCAAACTGGTTGAATGGGGAGAGGCGTTGGTTGCTGAAATGCAGCCGATTGCCACGCTGCTTGATGGGGCCAACAATAAAGGCGACTATCAAACAACGCTTGCCACCATGGGCGAACGTTTGCAGAATAGCAGTCTTACCCCTGCGGCTATCTTGCTCGACGAGATGCATGAGCATAACGAGACTTACTATCGGATGGCGATGCGCAAAGCCGTTGAGCACCGCGCGTATTTTCGCGCTGAAAAACTAGCGCCAGAGGTGATTGAAAAGTATCAGCGTCTGGCTGAGCAATCACAATTAGAACAACAACAAATTGAGGCTTCAGACAGCGTTTCTTTTGATGACTTTCTGGCCACCTATTACCAACGCGACAGCCTGGTAAACTAGACTAAAACTTGGGAGTGAACCGTGAATCTGCCTGATTATAGAACTATTAATCTTTTAATGGCCGCAGTTTGTGCTGGGCTTATCGCCGTCGCGGTCTTTTACTTCCAGAATCATCTCGGCCTTGAGCCCTGCTATCTGTGTATCACCCAGCGCGTATTTGTTATAGCGGCAGGGGTGATTTTCCTGATGGCTGGATTGCACAACCCTGCAGCGAAGGGGAAAAAAATCTATGCGGCTCTGGTCGCAGCAACCGCTGCTATTGGCGGCTTCTTCTCAATTAAACAGCTGTGGCTGCAAAATCTGCCGGAAGATAAGGTTCCCGCCTGTGGGCCGCCGGTTGATTACCTCTTCGATGCTTTCTCTGCCTCAGAGGCGATTTCGATGTTATTGCGTGGCGATGGCAACTGTGCCGAAGTTCAGTGGCAGCTTCTCGGCCTGAGTATGCCGGGCTGGGTGCTATTAAGCTTTATCGGCTTTATTGCTGTGGCGGTTTTCCAGTTCCTGCGCAAGTGATTTATCCTGAGTTGCAGCCAAAATAACGGCTACCTTTTTGCTTTTTGAGTCTTGCCGGTCAGCTTTTTCTTTACCTGAATGTTTCTTCTTACAGGTAAAACGAAGTACACTGATTGTCCACAAGGGAGTGACGAGGCTAGGAACGCATGTTAAAAGATCTGCAAGCATTAAAATTACACTGGGGCGGTGTCAGCGATATCGTTGACCGCTGGTTAGAAGAACGCCGCGAACTGCTGGTTAAGTACTGTGACCTGATTGAAATCCACGATTTCGACAGTGCTAATAAAAACCACGGAGAAAAACTAAAAGACTTTTGCGAGGTGATGGTAGATTACGTCTCCGTTGGGCATTTTGAGGTCTACGAAGAGCTGGTTAAAGAGGCTCAGGCTTTTAGTGATAAAGACGGCCTGCGTGTGGGTGCCGATCTGATGGATAAGATCCAACCTTCAACCGAAGCGGTACTGGATTTCAACGACAAGTATCTGGCGACAGATGATCTCGACAGCCTGTCTGTTGATCTTTCAACGGTGGGTGAGTCACTGGAAATGCGCTTTGAGTGCGAAGATAAGATGATTGAGGTTCTGCACAGTGCTCACCTCTTTGAGCTGGAGCAGTCCGCGGCCTCGGCCTAACTGACAATTTACTGCTAATCAAACACGCAGTAAACCGACACAAAAAAGCCCCGACTCGTCGGGGCTTTTTGCGTCTGGCAGATTAAACTCTCTGCTAGCCTTCAGTGTTGATATTGGCCTTTAACAATTCCACTTCAAAAATCAGTGTCTGGTTAGGTCCTATTGGGCCTGTACCACCGGGGCCATAAGCTAGCGCAGCAGGAATATACAGCTCCCACTTGGAACCTTCTGACATTAACTGCAGTGCCTCAGTCCAGCCAGCAATCACCTGGGTAACGCCAAACTGCGCTGGTACGCCGCGCTTGATTGAGCTGTCGAATTCTGTACCGTCTAGCAAGCGACCAGCATAGTGCACTTCTACCGTGCTCTCAGCAGTTGGCACCGCGCCTTCGCCGCTAGTTATAACGCTGTACTGTAATCCGCTGTCAGTGGTTACTACACCTTCTTTAGCGCCATTGGCGGCAAGGAATTCAGTCCCTTCCTTAAGGTTACCTTCCGCAGCCACTGCCATTGATTCGGCGGCCTGCTTTTGTTGCTCTTCCTGCTTGGCGGTCATTTGCGCCTGAAATGCAGTAACCGTTTCAGCGATAACTTCTTCACTAATGGCCGGGTCATTGCCAGCCAGACCATCAGCAAAACCTAGGTCATAAGCGGCTTTATCGAGCTCAACAACGGCTGTGCTCGCGGCATTCTGCATACCCATTAGATAGCTAACTTTCTGCTCCAGCGTGCTCAACTCAGCAGTTGTTGCCGCCTCAGTTGCCGGATCAGCTGATTGTTCACAGGCAGCTAATGTAAAAAGCAGTGCCATAGGTAATATTTTTACGATCTTCATACTATTTTCCTTAATATTAAATGCGACCGCTAAGCCGCGATGTTTATTAAACTAAATTCAAGCTCAAATGAACCTAACAAAATATATTAATTTGTGAATTAATGGCTGGATTTTAAGTCATTTCCATCCGAATAGTCGACTATTCTATTTTACTAAAGAGCAAATCCCAAACACCGTGGCCGAGACGCTCTCCGCGCTTTTCAAATTTAGTTAGAGGCCGATAATCCGGTCGCTGTGAATACTGCTGCTCACCGATACAGTTTTTAAAGCCCGGTGCCTCTTCAAGCACTTCGAGCATTTGCTCTGCGTAATGCTCCCAGTCGGTTGCCATGTGAAGAATTCCTTCAGGCTTCAGCTTGTCACGAATCAATTGGATAAACTCCGGCTGCACTATGCGCCGCTTGTTATGTTTCTTTTTATGCCAGGGATCAGGGAAATACAGCTGCAGCCGATGCAGGCTGTCGGGCGGAATACACTCATTGAGTACATCATTGGCATCGGCGAGATAAACTCGCAAATTTGGCAATTCCTCAAGTCTGGCACTGTTAATCAGTCGGCCAACACCCGGAGGATGCACCTCTATGCCAATAAAGTCCTTGTCCGGCTCGGCGCTGACCATCTCGAGCAGTGAGTCACCCATACCAAAACCTATCTCAACCACCAGAGGCGCCACACGGCCAAATATTTTCTCGGCATCAATAAGGCCATCATCAAGTTTCAAACCATAAAATGGCCAGCTAGTATCAAAGGCATTGCGCTGCCCTTCGGTCATACGTCCGGCACGAACCACATAACTGCGGATCGACTTTTTACGGTATTCGGGTTTAATTTCCATGAGTTTTTGGGCTTTTTGCAGTGATCAATAGTAGCCAGCCGACAATAAATGCGCTGCCTCCGAATGGGGTCAATAATCCGATAGCGCTAATGCTGGTAAGGGCAATGCTGTAAAGCGAACCGGAAAAGAGAATTATACCGAGCAGAAAGTTGCGTGCTACCCATTGAAGACGGCGTGCGTCGAGAGGTAAGTTAATAATCGCGAGCAGTGCCAGGGTGTGGATAAAATGATATTGGACTGCCGTCTGGTAGGTCTGCAATTGCGCTGCGGAGAGGTGGGGTTTTAGCCCATGGGCGGCAAAAGCACCCAGCGCCACGGCCAGCGCGCCGCAGACGGCAGTTATTTTAATCCATAGTGATTTATTCATAGCAATAAAAAAGCCGCATTGAGCGGCTTTTGATCTCTTCCAATTCGTTACTTTTAAATAGTTACTTTTAAATAGTGACTTACAACACGCCTTAGGCTTCCATTAACCCGCGTACTTTTTTCATCGCGTTCTTTTCCAGCTGGCGGATGCGCTCGGCGGAAACACCGTATTCAGACGCTAATTCGTGGAGTGTTGCCTTCTTATCATTCAACCAGCGACGATAAATAATGTCCCGACTGCGATCGTCGAGATTCTTCACCGCATCTGCTAGGCGAGCGTTGTTGTCGCCTTCCCAGTCGGCATTTTCCGCAAGCTCTGCGGGGTCGGCGCTCTTGTCTTCAAGGAAGTAGACCGGCGCATAGGAGCTATTATCGTCGTCATCGTCGGTGGGTGCGTCAAAGGCTGAATCACGCGCGGTAAGGCGCATTTCCATATCCATCACATCTTTGACCTGAACACCGAGATCTTCAGCGACGGCCTCAGCTTCATCAGCGGTCAGCCACTGCAGCTGCTTTTTCGCGCTGCGCAGATTAAAGAACAGTTTGCGCTGTGCTTTGGTGGTGGCAATTTTAACAATTCGCCAGTTGCGCAGAATAAACTCGTGGATTTCGGCTTTGATCCAGTGCACCGCAAAGGAGA
>Ga0209223_10005342_pt1 | contig 11353 bp, 11 predicted proteins | sample COG_06_FD_184750 | JGI IMG/M metagenome (GOLD analysis project Ga0209223, IMG submission 184750) | Pelagic Microbial community sample from North Sea - COGITO 998_met_06 (SPAdes) (version 2) | ecosystem: Environmental > Aquatic > Marine > Neritic zone/Coastal water | place: Helgoland, sampling...
AAAAGTATAACCGTTTTATCATTATAAGTTGCTCCTCCTCTTGGACTCGAACCAAGGACCCTCTGATTAACAGTCAGATGCTCTAACCAACTGAGCTAAGGAGGAATGTTATAAATGTCTTGAGCTTCCCTCAAAACGGAGTGCAATATTAGTGGTTGTCTTTAACTAATGCAATACCTTTTTGAGAATTTTTTAAGATTATAATAGGAAATAAACGACTAAGTAAATTATAGCAAAGACTGAAAGGAAAACGATACCGCTTTTTGCCAACAAAATGAGCTTCTTTCCGGGCTTAAACTCTTCACTAATTTGCTTAGATGTAATCACCCTATAATTTATAATGGCGATTACTGGCGCAATTAAAAACGACATGATAGTGGCTAAATCGACAAGGTCTTTGAGATTGGCTGAAAGTGCCAAAATGAAAACGAAGGAGACAATTGCCACAGTAAGCATCAGCCAATTGTAAGTGGTTTTGGTTTTTGCTTTAGGAAGAAATAATAATCGAACAGTTTCACCCATCGCGCGGCCAAAACCATCTACAACGGTTATGGTAGTACTGAACATGGCACTGAAAGCTGCTACTGCAATTATGAGGTATGCCCAATTACCCAGCGCACTCGTGTACATAGTGACTACCTGGTCAGAAAAGACAGTGGAATTATTTGAGAGCTCTATGCCAGTACCATACATGACATTCGCACCTAATGTCAAAAAGCAAAGGGCTAAAATTGCCGTAACGATATAGCCAAACTTAAAATCAAACAAGACTTCCTTTAATGTAGGAGCATAGCGAGTTTGCTTCATTCTTTCAATGGTCCATAGGCTGTTCCAAGTAGAAAGGTCTACGGCAGTTGGCATCCAACCCATAAGTGCAATCACAAAAATAATGCTGCTTCGATCCATCAATTCTTTAGGAATGAAGTCAGATACGGGGGTAACACCACCTTTTGCTAATGCACCAAAAAATGCTACTAGCGTAGAAATGAGCAATACGGCACCAATCATTTTTAACAAGCTGTCCAATAAGCTGTACTTACCTACAGCAAGTATCAAAACACATATGATTAAAATTATCCCAGAAACATAGGCTGGGTCAAGTGTAACACCGGTCAGGTTATTGAACATTCCAGCCGTAACAAAAGTGACTGCAGCAGTCACTGTAAACATCGAGCCTAAGCTCAAAACGAAATAGACCCAAAGCACCCATTTACCTTCTTTTAAATAGCCTTCCAGCAAACTTTTCTTGGTAGCTACTGCGTACCTAGAGCCAAATTCAAAGAAAGGATATTTAAAAACGAGGGCCAAAAGGATAAATCCGACCAATTGAAAACCAAAGTCAGCTCCGGCTCTTGTTGATTGGACTAAATGCGAAACGCCAATACAGGTACTGGCGAAAAGGATTCCTGGCCCAAGGGCCTTCAGTAGATTTTTGCGGTTTGACTTCATTCTATTTTAAGGGTTGCTCTAAAATAGGCAATCTGAGTTTGCCTTCATAACACAGTTTTATAAACAAATCAAGACATAATGTCTGATAAATATTAATTCACGGGAATAAATCAGACTTTATGGCAGTTTTAATTTAAAAAAATGGATTGGTATGGTTTTGACAATAGAAGTGGAAAACAGACAAAACTAAAAGACATATAAGATGAAAATTGCAAGAAGAAATACAGATTGGTTATTACCGAATACAGTAGATAGCTTTTTTGATAGGTATTATGCAGATACTAATAGTGGTACTAGAAGTGCTTTTGTGCCCAAAACTGACATAGCCGAAACTGAGGTGGCATTCGAAATTCAGTTGGCTGTTCCGGGTATGAGAAAAGAAGATTTTAAGGTTGACTTGAAGGATGGAATGTTAATTGTCTCTGGAGAAAGAAAATTTGATAAAGAAGAGACGGGTAAGAATTTTCACACTATTCAAACTGAATATGGGAATTTTTCAAAATCCTTTCAATTACCAAAAGATGTATTGGCTAAAAAAATTGAAGCAACATATGAGAGCGGAATATTGAATGTTGTTGTTCCAAAAGACAAGTCAAAAAAACTGACATCAGAGATATTAGTGAAGTAGAAAAGTGAAGTTGAATTGGTTGAGTTGAGGTTTGGGCCCCGAGAAATCGGGGCCTTTTTGTTAATATGTGTTAAATTTTGCTTGTTTTTCAATATCTTAGAACATGATATTTGTATTATGCGTTAAAGCTTGAATATCGGTCAAAAAACTTAATTGAAGCGCTATGAGCAAAAGGCAATTTATTCTTGGGATGGTTTTTTCTTCTTTATTGGGGGGAATGATAGTATTAGTAGGTATAAGTTTTCTGGATGACGGAAGCCAAAAGTCAAATGGCTTTTATAATTCAAACAACCTACCTCGAACAACAAGTTTTAATGATATTCCAACAGAAGGTAAAAAATACATAGTCCCTGAAGGGATCAACTTTGTGAAAGCTTCCACTGAGGTTGTACCAGCCGTAGTTCATATTACAAATTCACAAATATCATCGGGGAAGTATGGTAGGTTATTTAGAAGAGGTGATAGAGGTGTCAGACAATCAACAGGCTCTGGAGTTATCATTTCTGAAGATGGCTATATCGTAACCAATAATCATGTGATTGAAAATGCTGATCAATTGGAAGTGCGTTTGGATGACAATAGAAGAATACCAGCTGAGTTAATTGGGACAGACCCCGACACTGACCTTGCTTTGATTAAAGTGGATGCAGGCTCATTACCCTATGTGGATTTTGGTGATTCGGACCAAGTTGATATAGGAGAGTGGGTACTGGCTGTTGGTAATCCTTTTGATTTAAATAACACCGTAACAGCCGGAATTGTAAGTGCAAAAGCAAGAAATATTAATTTAATAAGGAGTGGGGGGAATGAATATGGGATAGAGTCTTTTATTCAGACCGATGCCGTTGTGAACAGAGGTAATAGTGGTGGAGCTTTAGTTAACCTAGATGGCCAGCTAATTGGAATCAATACAGCAATCGCTACAAACACCGGGACATTCAATGGTTATTCTTTCGCAGTACCATCCATATTAGTTAAAAAGGTAATGGATGACTTGTTAGAATTTGGTGTTGTTCAACGTGGATTATTAGGGGTAAGAATTAGAGATGCGGGGGGTCTGAATACAGAAGAACTGTCGGGTGTTTTTATTAGCTCTGTGAATGAGGGCAGTGCCGCGGATGTAGCAGGATTAAAGAGCGAAGATGTAATAATTGGCGTGGGAGAAAGAGATATTAAAACGACTAGCCAACTTCAAGAGATGATAGCAAGATATCGCCCCGGAGATGATGTTTTAGTAAAATACAAGAGAGAAGGAGAGTTGAAGGAAACAATTTTAACCCTTAAAAACATGGCTAATAGTATTGCCGTTGTTGAAAAAGAGCTCTTGCCTTCCTTTGAAATTGAAGGAGCGAAATTCCAAGACATCGATGAAACGATAATGCGAAGAATGGAGATAAGAGGAGGTGCGCAATTGGTTGAATTGGGTAATGGTGCCTGGTCCAAAAGTAGGGTAAAGGAGAATTTTATAATCACCAAAATTGGTGAAGAGTCAGTCAGAAATATTGCTGAGTTGCAAAAAATTCTTGAGACCAAGGACAAGGACTTCTATGTAATGGGTAAATATCCGAACGGGGAAAAGGAGTACTATCGAATTGATTGGTAAATTGAGGAAAACATTAATGAAACGCGACCTTTTAAGGTCGCTTTTTTTTTGCCCTTGAATGAAATTTCTAGTAACTATGTGCTTCGAAAAATCTACAATAAATGGAAGCTACTGCACAATCGAATTTTGGAATTAAAGAAGCCTTAAGTAGGCTTGGCATCAATGAGTTGAATCACGGATCTTCTACAGGATCTAATTCAAGTGGAAGTGGGGAAAAAGTAAGCTCCTATTCACCTGTTGATGGTGCATTAATTGGAACAGTAACTTCAACGACTCAAGAAGAATACGAAGCAATTATTAAAACTGCTCAGTCGGCTTTCATTACATGGAGAGAAATGCCTGCGCCACTACGTGGTGAAATAGTGCGTCAGTTTGGAAACAAATTGAGAGAGAAAAAAGATGACCTTGGTAAGCTTGTTTCATATGAGATGGGTAAATCATACCAAGAAGGATTGGGCGAAGTACAAGAGATGATTGACATCTGTGATTTTGCAGTAGGCCTTTCAAGACAATTGCACGGACTAACGATTAAGTCTGAGCGACCTGCTCACCATATGCAAGAGCAATACCATCCTTTAGGGATTGTTGGAATTATCTCAGCATTTAACTTTCCAGTAGCCGTTTGGGCATGGAACACCGCTTTAGGCTGGGTTTGCGGAGATGTTTGTTTATGGAAGCCATCTGAAAAGACACCACTTTGTGGCGTAGCTTGTCAGAACATTATTGCTGAAGTATTGAAAGACAATGACCTTCCAGAAGGTATCTCATGTATGATCAATGGTGACTACAAAGTAGGTGAGTGGATGACCAATGACAAGAGAGTACCATTAGTTTCTGCAACAGGATCTACAAGAATGGGAAAAATTGTTGGACAAGCTGTAGCAGCAAGATTAGGGAAATCAATACTAGAACTAGGTGGTAACAATGCCATTATCGTTACACCAGATGCTGATCTGAAAATGACGGTGATTGGTGCTGTCTTTGGCGCAGTAGGTACAGCAGGTCAAAGATGTACCTCTACAAGAAGGTTGATTATTCATGATTCTATATATGATAAGGTGAAGAATGCAGTGGTTGATGCTTATGCACAATTGAGCATTGGTAATCCATTAGATGAAAACAATCATGTCGGTCCATTGATCGATAAAGATGCAGTGAGCAATTATGAAAAAGGATTGGCTGCGGCAAAAGAACAAGGCGGGAATGTTGTGATTGACGGTGGCGTTGTTACTGGAGATGGTTTCGAAAGCGGCTGTTATGTAAAGCCATGTATCGTTGAAGTTGAAAACGAGTACCAGATTGTTCAACATGAGACGTTCGCTCCTATCCTTTACTTGATCAAATATTCAGGTGAAGTTGATAATGCGATTGCACTTCAAAACGGAGTAGTACAAGGCTTGTCTTCAGCCATCATGACCAACAACATGAGAGAGGCACATCAGTTTATTGCTGCTGCCGGCTCTGATTGTGGTATAGCAAATGTAAATATAGGTACTTCAGGTGCTGAGATAGGCGGTGCATTTGGTGGAGAAAAAGAAACAGGCGGTGGCCGTGAGTCGGGTTCTGATGCTTGGAAAGCTTACATGCGTAGACAAACTAATACATTGAATTATTCTACTAGCTTGCCATTAGCACAAGGAATTAAGTTTGATTTGTAGACAAAGTTCAAATATTGAATTGAAAGGGAAGCAGTTACTGCTTCCCTTTTTTTATGTTTCAGTCCTTGCTTCATGAATTTTCAAACCTTAAAGTAGCACCTGTGTTCATTCTTCACTAAACATAGGTGATACACATAAATGTCTAAGGGAAACACTCAAATACAGCGTTTTGAGTAGACCAAGTCTATTTATCTGCGTATAGCTTACTATAACAAAGATTAAAATTTAGAGAAAAATATAGTGAGTAGTTGTTAGGTTGAGTTTAAAAGAATAGCGAGAAGCGCTATTCTTTTTTTTTGATTTTGTGCGGTCTACCATCATCCTACAAAGGATTACTTCAGAAGATCCTCATAAACCATTTCAAAACCTTGGCTTTTCTCTATGGATGTAATACTTACTGTTTGTAGGTTATCGCCCCTTTTCATAATGAAATTATTCCAAAGGTCTCCGCGTCCACCATTTTTATGGAAATCAATAATTTCGGTTTGTTGGTATTCTTGATATCTGATAAGCCAATCCTTGAACCAACCAATCCTTTGATCAGCTATTGCCTTAGGGTATAAAGTTGCTGAAGACCAAATTTGAGGTTTGTCATTCGGTAACTGCTTAAAGCTTACTGCCACCTCATCCCATCTTAATTCATAAATTTTAAGTGCTGCACTACTGTCCACAATGATCAAAGTAAAGGGTTCAATGCCTTCAAAATCATAACCTTTTTGAAAAGACTCTGCGTCCTTGTATTTGAAAAAATCGAGTAACATTAGGCCGCGGCTCAAGGCATACGGTGGTCGATGACTGTGTTTTTCGAAAGCACCATTTAAAAGGCAAAGTGTAAATCGTTGTTTATCACAAGCGATCCAAGTACCTCCTGCTAATGGGTCTTTTGGAAAAGTAACAGCTATACCATGGACGTCATAGGCTTGTGGAGGCGAAGCAGCCCTTTTGGGCGTTTCGTCACGATTAGAGGTTAGAATATAGCCTTTCTCGCCTTTAGGCAAGAAAGTTACTGTGCACATTCCGTATCTCGCTGGTACTTAATCGTAGAATAAGCTATTCCAAATCCTTGTGCTATTTGGATTTCAGGGAATTCGTTGAGCAGTGCAATTTTAATAATTGCCATGTGGTGAACAGCATGCTCAATATTGTATTGTAATTCTCTGTAGAGTGTGGTTGATATCTCAATAGGCTGTTCTTCATCAATGCTATAATTGGCAGACATTTGCAGTGATTGGTCCTTCTCAAACCTAGGGATCTCAATGCCTAATGCATTTAATTTTTCAATGGCCATAACCCTATTTTCCTCTAAAACTTTATCGTGACTTCTGTTGTCATAGTTGACAGCACCAGTTTCGTTTCCTATCATCATTAAATCATAAAATTCAATGATATGTCGAATGTGCTTGCCTATAGAGTTATTAGAAAGCACCTTGAGCGGTTTTCTGAAATCATCATCAGTCAGCTGATTACAAATAGATACTATTTGCCCCAGAATATCGACCGAAATTTTTTGTAGCTGCATTTAATGCTTCTTAGTTGTATAGAATTAACCTTGAATGATAACCATTTGAACCAATTAAAGCAGAAAAGGTTGCCCAAAGATAATTGTTTATAGATAGTATAAAGCAAATAATCGGTTCTTAATTGCTTTTATGACCATGAATACTTAGTTTTTAATGATCTTCAACCATTGTGAATCCGCATCCGACAAGAACTGAGATTCGTCCTTGTCCCATTTTGTCAAAGTATTTGTAAACCTGAAATTATAGAACAGAAAAAGTCGCCCATCTTGAATTTTGAAAGTTTCTGGATCGATTTTAACCTTGTCTCCAGACGCCATTGCATAGGCACAATAACCACCATATTGCGGTTCGTAATTATTTGGATCAGTAATAAAAGTTTGCTTGTTCTTTTCTGAAGCAAAACGATAAATAACACCTTTATGTGTTGTAGATGTGTTTTTTGACCCTTCTTGGGCTTCTTTTTCAGTAAAATAGGACACCGGATCATATCCTTGAATTGCCAAATCACTTTTTATATTGTAATGTGTCTTTGAATAGGACGGTAATTTCTGCACAAAAAGGCCGCTACTCAAAAATAAGACTCCTATGAAAAATGTGTATTTCATTCATGGGTTAACGTAATGATCCATTAATAAATTCCCAGTACAACATTATTCAATTAAAAAGGGGCTTTAGAACTTGAAAACGAAGTCGACAGCTGGGAAACCTCCTCTAGTCACCAATAAATCGATTGTTTTCTTTTTCCCATAAAATCTAACTCCGAGGCCGAATACACTTTCTCCAGACAAGTAGTAGCTTTCTCCAACAATCCCAATTTTTTTACTGACTCGGAGTAATCCGGCAAAAGTGATTGCGGGACTATCAGTGAGTTCACCAGAAGCTAGTGCATATCCTGCGCCAACGGTGATGTTATTTTCTTTGCTACCAAATGTGGTTAAAAAGCTAAAAGTACCAATATGAGTTCCAGGCTCAATTGCTGCAACATTAAGATAGCTGGCAGAGAGTGCAACATTCCAATTTTTTGAGATTGGGACTCCATATTTTAAATTCGTAAAAAATATGGGTACACCTTGAAACATGCTAATTAATTCAATTCCAACAGTGGCACTTAAATGATCAGTTATACCATAACTTGCTAGATTCACTACAGCCATTATGTTTTGATAGTACCCCTCACCTTTAGGTAAAGTAAAGGCCGATTGACTTAAAAAATACTTGGTAGGATTTGGGTTCTCTATTCTTCCTTGACTGTTTAGTCTAATAATTTTCTTTACCTCAGATTTTGAAAAGGTCAATAATCCGAGGGTCTCGGATTGAACAACGATTTTCTCATTGTCCTCTTCAATTAACAAACCTGTAATCTCAGATTTATCCAGAAGGATAATAATGATTGGAAGGTTATCGGTTTTTTCTACTTGAGCAGAGCAGATTATAGGCGCCATTAGAAGGGCAAATAAAACCAACAAGCATATTTTTTTCATAGTTAACGTTAATAAATTAATATAAAAAGGCCGGTTAGCCTAAATTGATGTTAAGAAGTTGAAGAATTCCTCGTCATAAATTTCGGTTGATTCTCAGGTATTAAATCATTAAGGAGATATCTTCGCGCTTGGTTATCTCGAGTAAAGATGGGAAAAAAATTGAAACCATTATTCTTCGTTAAATTATTTAATTATGAATACTGGCCGTACCTGTTGTTTTTTTTGCCGCTGGTTCCTTATTGGTTTTTATTAGCAATTCGAGCAAAATCACTGACCTTTTTTACCTCAGCAAATCCAGGGATTGAGCATGGAGGAATTTTTGGTGAGTCCAAAATGGAAATTCTGGACATGATCGACAAAAAATACCTGCCTACATCAGTTCTATTTGAGAAATCCTCAAACTTAAAAACGGTGAAGGCTACGCTTGCCAAATCAATGTTGACCTTTCCTGTAATTTTTAAACCTGATGTTGGTGAAAGAGGGAATGAGGTCGAAAAAATTGATGATACACCAATGTTGGAAGCTTATTTGTCTCGCATTGATGAAGCCTTTATTGCCCAGGAATATGTAGACTTTGAACTCGAACTTGGTGTGTTGTATTATAAATTTCCAAATGCTGCTGGCTCAGGAATTACATCAATTGTAGTAAAGGAGTTTTTATCTGTAGTCGGAGATGGAACATCTACTTTGTTAACCCTATTGGAGCAAAATGATAGGGCCAGATTTCAGATTGAATCTCTGCGTGCTAAATTCTCAATGGAACAGGTACTTGAAAAAGGAGCATTTTTAAACCTCGAGCCTATTGGAAATCACTGTCGAGGAACCAAGTTCTTAAGTGGAATGCATTTGATTAATGATGATTTAGTAAAAGTATTTGATGATGTATCTCAAGACATCAAAGGGTTTAATTTCGGTCGATTTGATTTGAAAGTAAAATCGATTGAAGATTTGATGAGCGGAGAAAACATTAAAATCTTAGAACTTAATGGTGTTACATCAGAACCTGGTCATATTTATGATCCGAAATGGACTTTGTTAAAGGCATATCGAGACACAGCGGCAAATATGAAAGTAATGATGCAGGTGAGCGTAGCAAATATGAAATTGGGCGTAAAACCGACTCCTCCTGCAGTGATAAGGAAATTACTTTGGAAGCACTTAGGCCCTAATCTTAAGTAGATGAACGTTTTATTGATTTTACAGGCTTTTGGAATAGCAACATTGATAAGTTTTGCAGGATCTGTTCAACTTGGACCGGTAAATTTTGGAACAATACAAACGGCACTTAGCAAGGATTTTAAATCTGCCTTGTATTTTGGTTTTGGGGGAAGTCTACCCGAACTATTGTATTGTGGACTGGCATTTGGTGGCGCCAACTTAATTGCTAAGTACGATGGCCTAGAGGCTTATTTGCAATATGGAACAACAGTAATACTATTTGTATTTGGGATTTACTTGTTGCTCCAAAAACCTTCAGAGAAAACTGATGATAAACCAGAAAGACCCGGCAAAAGAATATGGGTCGGAATGACCTTTGGACTGATGAATCCTCAGCTATTCCCTTTTTGGTTAATCGTAGTATCGAATCTAAGAAGTTATAATATTCTAGTTGATGACAATGTCTTTGTACAAGCAGGGTTTGTTATTGGCACTGCCGCTGGAGCCTTCTTATTGCAATATGTAGTAGCGCTAATAACTACTAAAAAGAAAGATTTTTTATATGCTAAATTGACAAGAAACTATAATCAGGTCCTAGGATCAGTCATTATTCTCGTTGCAATCATACAACTGGTTGTCAATTTATAATCCATGTGCAACTTCTGCGTAAGAATTGCTGTCTACTAAGTAGATTAAAATGGTCATGGATATGAAAAAACTCAGAAAAACTAAAATCACAATGTTAATGCTGCTCTTGGCAGTGTTTGTTTATGCGCAGGACAATGAGACGCGTGATCTTCGAAGCTTTACAGAAATTAGTATTGCCGAAGGTATTGAAGTAATTGCCGAAAAAGGAACAGAGAATACAGTAGAAATTATCTCCAAAAGAATAGACCATGATAGGGTACTTACGGAAGTTCGAGGTGGGCAACTTACTATTCACATAGATAATAAATGGTACAAAAGTACGCCACGCCACGATGTGAAGATCAAACTCACTTATACAGACGAGCTAGAAAGAATTAAGGTAAATACCGGTGCTGAACTTTTAGTAAAAGGAGAGGTTAAAGGGAAAAGACTTGATATACATACTTCTACCTCTGGTATGGTAGAGCTTAAGGTAGCTGTTGAATACCTTGATTTGAGCGCATCGACTTCAGGAAGAATAGAAATCGAAGGGATCTCTGAAGAAGTGGATGCTGGTGCATCAACTGGAGGTACAATTTATGCCTATGATGTCAATTCAAAAGATGTGTCTGCTAAGGCAAGTACTGGTGGAGATATTAGAGTGAATGCGGAAGATTATCTGCGTGGGAAAGCGAGTACAGGTGGAAGCGTGTACTACAGGGGTAGCCCTAGAACTTCAATGAGCTCAAGTACTGGTGGAAGCGTGAGAAGCGCTAATTAGCAATTTGAACATTAATTGAACTTCATAATTGCTTACTTTTAATACATATAAAGTAAGTCATGAAGACAAATAAAACGATCGTGAGAATATTTATGGCACTGCTCTGCGGTGCCTTTTTCTTTGATAATGGCATAGCTCAATCCGAGGAGGCTGCCGTAAAGGCCACTATAATGACCATGTTTGATGGTATGCGAGCGGGAGATAGCACCATGGTCCATGCTGCTTTTGGTAAGAATCCTGTAATGAAAACGATCGGTCGAGACCGATCTACGGGAAAAGCAAAAGTAATAGAAAGTGGTCTTGATGGATTCTTAAAAGCAGTAGGTACTCCTCACGATGCGGTATGGGACGAAAAAGTATTGTCCTTCGAAATTAAAATAGATCAGGAAATGGCTACTGCCTGGGTACCTTATGAATTTTATGCTGGAGAAAACTTCTCTCACTGTGG
>Ga0209223_10005354_pt1 | contig 11332 bp, 7 predicted proteins | sample COG_06_FD_184750 | JGI IMG/M metagenome (GOLD analysis project Ga0209223, IMG submission 184750) | Pelagic Microbial community sample from North Sea - COGITO 998_met_06 (SPAdes) (version 2) | ecosystem: Environmental > Aquatic > Marine > Neritic zone/Coastal water | place: Helgoland, sampling...
TTCTGGTTCTGGCTCTGGTTCTGGTTCTGGCTCCGGTTCTGGTTCTGGCTCCGGTTCTGGTGACGAAACAAGCGGCAATACGTTTTCTTGAAATTGTCCTATTATATTTCCGGGTGGTGCTGTGTTCTGTGTTACATCAACAATACGTGTTTGCGGATTATATGAATAACCCATACCAAATGTAGTACTTGATTTCCATACCAAACATGTAAAATGACCGGTTCCCGGAGAATATCCGGGATTATTAAAATTGTACAAGTTTATTTCATCGTACCATAAGTCTATACTCTTCTTTATTAATTCCATCATATTATTACCTTGACCCTGAAAATATGCTAAGTTCTCACCATACCTTTGATCGTTACTATGTTGAAATAGATTATTAGCAACAAGATAATATGAATATTCTTGTGAAAATTTTGCGATTGTGTCATCCCATTTCAATGGCGGAGAACCATGACGTGCTCTATAAGCATTTACATAATCTGTAATTTCAGTTTGTTGTTCCTGAGTTATGATTGGTTGTTCTATTGACATTTATTATATATTTTGACTACATTATATCATCCTAAATCTTTTTATTTGTTTCATTATTGTTACCATATATGGTAATTGTAATTACAAATGTAGATTTATGAATACAATTTTTACTAATATTTATTTGTAAAAATTGATTTTAACGACTATAATAATCTAAACACAACAAACTAATCAAATATACGAACATGAAAGAATTATACGATGACAATGATTATGAAAATTTCTTAGATATCGACGATAATGATGTATTTATACGAAAATACTCAGACGAAAACATGCCTATATATAATAAACGATTATCACCATCTCCTGACCTCATACAACCCGTTCTCAATCCATATAACACAAATAATATATATCCTGCATATACCCCTATTATATCTCCATATTCAAATGTTAAAATCCTATACTTCTTATTTATATTCATAATAATATACGTTATCGTTTATTCTCTATTCGGCACCATTAATGTAATTGTAAAGTAGCGTATCTGGATTATGATTTTGTACTTCTCCACATACCAATGATAAACATTCATACATTTGCCGCAAAACGTCATTGGGTGTTATCGACCCCACACGAATTAACCCATGTTTTATTAAATACTTTTTAACGTCTTGTATCGGCGTTTGCTTAAGTAGCTGTTTTTGTGTTGAAACACGGTTACGTATTGTTTTATTTGATACAAGAACAGAAACCTTCGGTGCTACTTGAGACCTTCCAACCTTATAAGTTCGTCGTAACGTTTTTCGTCTTTTCTTTTGTTTTGGTTTATTATTTGATAATTTATTTAATATATCATTCCTTTGTTTTATTTCACTCATTCGTTTCATACCATCATTAATTTTAGTTTCTATAATACTTGCTTGAGTAGTATTATTTTGTTGTGTGATTATATTATTATTATTATTATTATTGGTGGTTGGTATAGTTGAATCTAATTTTACATCACCTCCAACCTGTATTGAAGGACGATTGGTTTGAGTTTTATTTAAATAATTTCTATATGTCGGTAAATTCCCATTCTTTAAACATCCATACTTAGGTGCCGCTGTATTGTTAATTGATGTAAATTGACTATCATTTTCAGTAGGACGTGAAATAGTAGGTTCAATTGGTGGATATCTTCTTAATGTGGTGTTTTTCGGAACATTATTCTCATGTTTTTTTACTAATTGTTCCAAATAAGTACGTGACGAGTTATCGAAATCAGAATTAAATTTACTAATATTTTCGCTATGATTTACAGGTTTATGTGAAGGATGTTCGTGTTGTTGAGTATTTGTATGTAATCTTTTGTATCTTTCTTCTTGTTGTTTACGAATCATATTTAATAAAGATTGTTTTCTCAATGTTTGTTGTTTTTTATTAACAGGATTTTTTACGCGAATTTTATCCTTTGGTTTTTGCTTTGGTTGAGATTTTTTAGTTTTATTATTATTTGAATATGAAAAATCATTCATGTTTATAGATAATATTTTCTTATCACTCATATGTATTTCTTTTGGTATAATTACTATTACGAAAAGAAATATCCAGTCATAACTAATATTATTATTTTCCTAAAATAGGTATATTACACATACAACGACGAAATAAATATTTTTTCTTTCTTTTCCTTGTTTACCAACATAAGAGCCAATCCAGAATCCATATCACTTTTTGTAATTTTTTTACGAATATCCTTATGTTTACCGTATATACGCCGACTATGACATATTTTTACATATGTTAATAATATTTCTACGTCTCGTCCATAACTCTTAAGATGTTCTTTGTTTGTGTAAAACCATTTTTCACTTAATACAAGGTCATCTATAAGTTGCCAATCGGTTAATTCCACTTTTCGTTTAAATATTTGCATTAATTCCTTTGGCGTATATGTATCTATTGTAAACCGCCATATAAATCGTGACTTTAAACCTTGATTTGCTTTGAATAAAGTATTATTTAATTCGTCTTCATATCCAGCTATAATAACCATTAAGTCGTCTTTATGGTCGCTAAGTGATTCACATAAAATATCTAAACATTCCTTGGAAAAAGAATCGTTTTGTTCTCGGCTTGCTAATGAATATGCTTCGTCAATAAATAAAACACCACCCAAACTTTCATCTATTATTTTTTTCGTCTTGATAGCAGTTTGACCTAAATAACCTGCGATTAAATCATTACGAGTAACCTTATTAAACGTATTATTTTTTAAGAACCCCATTTTTGAATACATAGTTCCGATTATTTTCGCTATTTCGGTTTTACCTGTTCCAGGTGGTCCGTAAATAACTGTATGTTTATAATCACCACCGGACTTATTCTGATGCAAGCCTTGTATAAAATATAACAATTGGTCTAATATTGACTGTTTCAGTGATGATAATCCGACCATTTCGTCCAACATGATTAATTCTTTTTTGATTTTATGTAAAGATTCTAAATCGATATTGTATTCGGTATCCTCTTTGTATTCATATTGATTCAACAGTTCAATAACGTCTGTTATCGTATTTATTTCTACATCGATTATTTCTTCCTTAGTTTTTTCTGTAAAACATTCTGGTATTGTGGTACATTCATTTAAAGATATATCTGGTGAGTTTAATTCTGTTTGTTCTCTATTTTGAATCGGTTTCATTGAAAAAAATGGATTCACATAATTAAGATTTGTGATGGGTGTATAATCATAGTTTATTCTTGGAACATTCTTTATGTTTGTGTTTTCGTAATTATTTCGGATAAAGCGTCGCAATACTTCATATTCTCCGGTAACGATACTTTCATTAATAGAGTAATTATCAAGGAAGTTTATAAAAGTAGTATATTTATTTTCAGTCATTTCATAGTATAAAATCAAATATCTATATTCTTTCTTATATTCTACTAAAAAATTGAAATAACTACAAGTATATTAAACAATGTAATTTCAGTAACAATGAAGTACGATTGTAAATCAGCACTATCTTCAAATAATCCACTATCTATTCCAACCGATAAAATGTCTTCATCTACTTACTCCGATGAAAGTGATAATATCAAAGCTATTATCGATGCCGAAAATAAAAATATTGATGACAAAATCAAGAAGATGATTTCCGAAATACGTCCAGATGAAACTAAATTATTAGAGCATCTCGGAGAGTATACCGAAGAGCCATATGACCTTATTGAATCATATTTTGATGGAAAGCATCTTGAACGTTTGGTTAGACATCAATTAGAATCATACAATAATTTTGTAAATTTTCAAATACAAAAAACAATACAGATGTTCAATCCAGTTGTAGTTCGTTCCGACCATGACTATAATGAAAGCAAGGATAAGTATTTTCTCGAAGTATTCATCAATTTTACTAACTTTAAACTGTACCCACCACAAATTCATGAAAATAACGGAGCAACTAAAACTATGTTACCCCAAGAGGCAAAAATCAGAAATTTCACATATGCTTCAACCATGACACTTGACATTAATATTAAATATGTAATACGTAATACTGAAAATATGGATACACCCAAGATTGTTGAAAAAATTATTCCAAAAATAAATATCGGTAAATTACCTATTATGCTTAAGTCTTCTATTTGTGTCCTTACCCAAAATCCTCATATTAGTCATCAACAATCAGGGGAATGTTCGATGGATTGTGGAGGTTACTTTATTATTAAAGGTTCAGAAAAAACTGTATTAGGACAAGAACGTGCTGCTGAAAACAGGATATATTGTTTTGATGGTAAAAATACTACAAAATGGAGTTGGACGGCTGAAATCAAATCAGTACCCGATTTTAAATGTATTTCACCCAAACAAATTGAAATGATGATAGCAAGTAAAAATAATGGATTTGGTAATGGTCTATATCTATCTATCCCACGTATTAAACAACCTATTGAATTATTTGTAGTGTTTCGTGCTCTTGGAGTTATAACCGACAAAGATATTTGTAATCATATTTGTCTCGACATAAACGACACTAACACAAATGAATTATTACGATTTCTACAAGCTTCTGTAATTGATAGTAATAAATACATGACACAAGAAGATGCGATGGAACATATCACTACACACGCAGCATATACGCCATTGAATATGGATAAAGAAACCGGTCAACGTAAAAAGCAAGAATTCGCAAAAGAAGTATTAGATTCAGATTTGTTTCCACATTGCAAAACCGTAAGTCAGAAAATATATTTACTTGGTTATATGGCACAGAAGCTAATTAAAACCAGTCTTGGTCAGTTTAAAGAAGATGACCGTGATTCATATACAAATAAAAGGATCGAATTGACCGGAACTTTATTAAATAACTTATTCAGAAATTATTTCAATAAACTGGTAAAAGAAATGCAAAAACAAATTGTTCGTGAAATCAATAACGGTTCATGGCGTTCTATGGATGACTATCAAAATATCATCAACACTACAAATATATATAAAATTATGAAATCAACAACTATTGAAAATGGAATTAATCGTGCGCTATCTACAGGTGATTTTAGTATCAAACAGTCAAATAGCAGTAAGGTAGGTGTAGCACAAGTTCTAAATCGACTTACATATGTATCCAGTTTGAGTCACTTGCGTAGAATTAACACACCTCTTGAAAAAAGTGGTGAATTGATTGCTCCAAGAAAATTACACAATACAACTTGGGGATTCTTATGCCCGGCAGAAACACCAGAAGGTCAGTCGATTGGTATTGTCAAAAATATTAGTTATATGGCACATATTACAATACCTACAAGTAGTACAGCATTATATGAATATATTGAGCCATATATAAAATCCGTAAATAATAGTAACCCAGAAGATATGCATGGAAAGGTCAAAGTATTCATTAATGGATGCTGGGTTGGAATCGCTCTAGACCCTATCTCATTATACAATGACATGAAAGACAAAAAATACAGGGGAATCATCAATATTTACACGTCTATTATATTTAATTATAACACCCTTGAAATTCGTATATGTAATGATAGTGGTCGTTTAACTCGTCCGGTACTAAGAGTCAAAAATAACAAGGCAATGATTACACGTGATATCATTGATAAGATAACATCTAAAGAATTATCATGGAATGATTTATTAACTAATTGCAAATTGGACGAATCTGTGATTGAATACATTGACCCTGAAGAACAAAACTTCTCTATGATTGCGATGAAGAGTAAAAACAGTTATTTACAAGACATTAATGGGTATTTTCAATACACACATTGCGAAATACATCCCAGTACAATTTTCGGAGTATTAGCTTCATGTGTACCATACCCAGAACATAATCAAGCTCCGAGAAATACATATCAGTGCGCAATGGGTAAGCAGGCGATGGGTGTATATGCTACAAATTACGACCAGCGTATGGATAAAACAGCATATGTATTAAACTATCCTACTCGCCCTTTGGTAGACACCCGTCTTATGAACTTCATTCATCTTAATCAAATTCCCTCTGGAACGCAAATTCATGTCGCAATTATGACACATACCGGTTATAATCAAGAAGATAGTGTATTGATTAACAAAGGCTCTCTTGATAGAGGGTTGTTCTTAGCTACAATTTATCATACAGAAAAAGACGAAGATAAGAATATTATTCGCGATGAGATTATTCGATGTCAACCCGACCCAGCGAAAACAAAGGGTATCAAATTTGGAAATTATAGTAAACTAAACGAGAATGGATTTATTCCTGAAAATGAATTGGTTGAAAACCGAGATGTAATTATTGCTAAGACTGTACCAATTAAGGAAAACCGTAATGACCCTATGAAAACAATTAAATATGAAGACCAAAGTAAAACCTTCAGAACTACTGAAGAAACCTATATTGATAAAAATTATACTGGTCGCAATGGAGATGGTTACAATTTCGCAAAAGTTAGAGTACGGGCCCTTAGAAAACCTGTGCTTGGTGATAAATTCAGTTCCAGGCACGGACAAAAAGGTACAGTTGGTAATATTATTCCTGAATGCGATATGCCATTTACAAAAGACGGTCTTAAACCCGATATTATTATTAATCCTCATGCTATTCCATCCAGAATGACTATCGGACAATTAAAAGAAACTTTACTTGGAAAAGTACTATTAGAACTTGGTATGTTTGGTGATGGTACCAGTTTTGGTAATCTGGATGTAGCAACAATAGCCAAAGAACTACAACATCTGGGATATGAAAGTTATGGCAATGAACTATTGTATAATGGACTAACTGGAGAACAGCTTGAAACCAGTATTTATATGGGTCCAGTATTTTATCAAAGATTAAAACATATGGTTACAGATAAGCAACATAGTCGTTCTATAGGTCCCATGGTAAATCTAACCAGACAACCAGCTGAAGGTAGAAGTCGTGATGGTGGATTTAGAATAGGAGAAATGGAAAGAGATGTTATGATCGCTCATGGAATTTCTCGATTCTGTAGAGAAAGAATGTATGATGTTTCTGATAAATATAGCACACATGTTTGTAATAAATGCGGTATGATTGCTGCGTTTAATGATGGAAAGAAAAACAGAATGTATGATACTTCCGACTTTAGCGTACATGTATGTAAAACATGTGATAATCGTTCGGACTTTTCAAAGGTAGATATGCCATACGCATATAAACTAATGTCACAAGAATTACAAACTATTAATGTTGTACCCAGACTTATTACCGAATAAACAACTTAAATAATAAATTCATTGTTAATATATATTATATTTTCTTATGGATGAGTACATTCAAAAATTAATAGATATTCATAATGGTCTTTCTTTCTCAGATAAATCACAACTTAATACGGAGATACCCGAACAACTTATGTCAGTAAAACATATTACTCCTGACAGTGTTGTTTTAGAATTGGGTGGTTCAATCGGTAGAAATTCATGTGTAATAAACAGCATATTAGATACTAAAACGAACCATGTGGTGGTTGAACCATCAAAAAAAGAATTATCTATATTACAACAAAACCGAGATTCCAATAACTTTGAATTTTTTATTGAAAATTCGGCTATATCAAAAGTTCCATTATATTCATTGAATTGGCAAACATATCCAACTCAGATACCTGGTTCTGTTGAAGTGAATACAATCGGATACAATGACGTTATTGAAAAATACAAGCTTAAATTTAACACATTAGTCATTGATAATGAAGGACATTTTGTAGGTATGTTAAAGGATTATCCTACTATTTTAGATGATATAAAGTTACTAATCATAGAACACGATTTTAATACGGAAGATGATTTATGTTATTTTAAGAAAACTTTGACTCAATCCGGGTTTACCATGACGGACACGTTTCTTAAGAATGAACGATATGGTCCCGGAATGAACTGGTCTGATGGATTAAATACCGACCCTATATTCGTTTCGGTTTGGAAGAAATAATTGTTATTGGGTTTGTTTTCATATAGTTTTGTCTCCACCTAATACAAAACTATAAATGTTCGATGATGATGATTTGCCGCGAGTTGAGGATGGAACTAATATTAATGATTCACGCCTTTCGAATGAATTTAACGGTATATCGTTCTCAAACTATAAAAAATTAAAGGTCAGAAATAATTTTATTGAAAATATGATTAAAGGCAAAATAGAGCCAGCATGTTATTGGTGCTGTGAATTAATATGTGCCGGCCATTTTATGGACGTTTGGGAGAATATACTCCACTATGCTGGAAAACACTTACATATAGGGAATCCAAAAATTATTATTTATCTTGAAAAACGTTTTTTATTATTTCAAAGTATTATTAACGAGGAAAGTGTATCCAGTCCACACCATTTACGGAATCACCCTACAATAAGAAAAATGTTTGCTGAAATCGTTGCTACGCTTACTTTATCTAATAGAAAACACAGTTTCGAACCTATACGAATCAAACGTAAAGAGGAATTTGATATGACACAAATTTCAGATAGATTGCACGCACCATCCATGGAATACGCAAGTAACATCTTGAAGAAAAAAGACCCAACTGAACTTTTCATCCCGATTAATGAATTTTCATACCATTTATCCAAAGATAAAAAGGATACAATTAATGCTTGTTATTGGATTGAATGGCTTATCGAATTTTCTATTGTATGCAATAGCAATAAAAACCCTTGTTTATGTCAACCAAGAGATGATAATCCAGTTGAATCTAAATATAAAACGAATGTCATCTGGATATTGTGGGATGTATTATTTCATCATTGCTATGAACTTGATAATAAATATATTGAAGCATTATTAAACTCACTACATACTCTATTTTGTATTAAATATACAACAGGGACCAATAAACGTAGGCGGTATTTACTGTATTTTGCGGTTTCTTTATTAACCGAAGAAATACCTAATGATATTGAACTTATGCCAGACAAACCTACAATTATGTCAGTATGTGATAATATTAATCTCGTTTATAAGCAAATTAAGAAAAAAGAACACAAACCGGTTACGGATTATTTATTCGCAAATATTGAAAACCAAGCATCATTAAATACGTCTATGCAGAAAATGGATTTAGTAAATTCTATGAATATCGCATAAACTAAATAATATCCATAGTATATAAATGAACAAAGATACATTTGGAAAACCGGCAGTTATTGGTGAAGGTACATATGGTTGCGTACATAAACCGCAAATTAAATGCAAAGATAGACCTCGCAAGGATTCGAATACAGTATCTAAACTTATGACACGCGAAAATGCTAATCAAGAGCTTGGTGAATATAGTCTTATTGACTTTGCTGATGAAAAGAAAGAATACTATTTAGGTATTCCCGATGATTGTAATGTTGATGATAAAAACGTAGCAAATCTCATGGCTATCGCAAAATGTAGAGATTTTGAACCTAAGCAAGTTAATAATTATAAATTATTATTAATGAAATACGGAGGGAAAGATCTTGATGAATTCGGAAAAGAAGTAAAACAATGGAGTAAAACCCCTGAAAATATCAAAAAAATAGAATTATTCTGGATAGAAGTTAGCCGCTTATTTCGTGGTCTGAATGCGTTTAAAAAGAATGGCATCGTTCATCATGATTTAAAACATCCAAATGTCGTTTATAACCAAGGAACTAACCGAATTAATTTTATTGACTTTGGATTTATGACCGACAAGGATAGCATTATTAATAAATGTAGGGATTCGGATTACTGGCTGGCACAAAAACATCATTGGTCTTTTCCTATTGAAATTGTGCTATGGAATAAGAAAACATACAATCGTTACGCGAATGGGACTGTATCAAAATTAGCTAAGGATTTTTCATCTGTATCGAAAGAAATATCCAAACAAATGGGGTATTTTTTTGACTGTATTACTGATTTCAAATCTGGGACCACTGAATATAAAAATATTACCAGTAAAATGATTAAACAGTTTTTTAATTTATCAATGAATCTTGATAAATATGACTATAATAAGTTCATAAGTAAATCAATTGATACTGTTGATAGTTATGGATTAGGCATTTCATTAATGTATATGTTAAGAAAATCGATGCATTTATTAGACCGTGATTTTTCAAAACGTGCTTTTCTTTTATTTAAAAATATGGTTCATCCCAATGTATATTCTCGTTATGATACTGATATGTTAATGAATGAATACGAAGAGCTACTTAGCGAACAAGGACTTTTAAAAAAACACAATATGAAATTTGATAATCACCGGTTAGTTGATGGTGCTGAAATACCTACTGTTCTTGAGAAAACTATCGATATGATTGTCAAAGACACTGCTAATGTTTCTAAATCAGACTTGAAAACTATTTCCGTAAACGATGAACCTATACGTATTTGTCCTCCTGGAAAGGAATATAAGCCTACTACAAAAAACTGCGTTAAAACATGTAAACATGGGTATGTTCGCAATGCCAATTTCAAATGTGTTCGTGATAAAACTCGTAAAACCGTTAAAAAATGCCCTACTGGTAAAATTCTCAACCCTAAAACGAATAGATGTAACAATCTATGCAAACCCGGCAAAATACGCAATGAAAAAGGCAACTGTGTCAACTTGAAAGGTAACCCGTTTTCTGTCAATGTGTAAATTATCTTTATGACCGATTGTATTACTCATAAAGATACGAAATTAAAATGCAGAACCAAATGAACCACCTAAAGCTCCATTTGCTGCCATAGGACCGAATGACATACCCATGTCTTGTGGTGCCATTTGTTGCTGACCCATATCAGGTCTGGCAGTGGCTACTGGAGCAGGAGGAAATGAACCTCCTTGCATCTGGCTATTGTCTAAATTATCTGCTTGACTTGGGCGGTGCATTGTGTGCTGAGATACACGAACGTTTTGTTTTACATTCTGCTTTGTCTCATCTGTTGATGGACCATTCCAAAGTTCAACTACGCGGTCAAATAAAATATTTACTTTCAGACCTAACTTTGTTTGAATGCTTAACACAATGATTAAGAATGCTAATATTACGTTTGTTAAGGTTAAGTTCTCGTACTTAAACCCACTGTAAGTTGGGAAATATGTGATAGCACGGTGAATAATGATAGCACCGCAAAACATGATTGTCAATTGAATGAAGATTTCGGCTAAAAGTTCTAAAGTTGACTTCTCTGGGTCCGCCTCTGGGATAAAACGCTGAACTATTTTATTCAACATTACTATTGGGACTACACCCATTGATGAATATTGGATTACATTTAAGAATTCGGCTTGTCCCTCTTCCGTTGTAGAAAACACATGAGATAAAAATGTCTTCTTAGAAGCGCTGGACGTTTCATTTAAAATTTCCATTTTGTTTATATAGTTCACATAGAA
>Ga0209223_10005357_pt1 | contig 11326 bp, 11 predicted proteins | sample COG_06_FD_184750 | JGI IMG/M metagenome (GOLD analysis project Ga0209223, IMG submission 184750) | Pelagic Microbial community sample from North Sea - COGITO 998_met_06 (SPAdes) (version 2) | ecosystem: Environmental > Aquatic > Marine > Neritic zone/Coastal water | place: Helgoland, sampling...
AAATCAAATATAAATTATCAAAGGAATGGCACTTATTGTGGTCCTTCCATAACAACATAAGTGCCATTCCTTTGATAATTTATATTTGATTTTTTAATCGCTTCCTCACAAGCATTCATCAATCCGTTTGATGTAGGGTGAGCCATTGAAACATGAGCAACAATCTCATCATCAAAAAAAGTTTTGGTTCTTGCAAAAGTTCTATCAATAAACTGATCTACAATAACAAATTTACCAGGTGGCAGATCTTCTTTAAGTGACCCTACTGCAGAAACAGAGACAATATCTGATACTCCTAATTGTTTAAGTGCATCAATATTTGCTCTAAAATTAATATTAGATGGAGAAATAAAATGCCCTCTTCCATGTCTTGGTAAAAAATAAACTTCTTTATTATTATAATTTGTTTTTAGAATTTGATCTGATGGTTTTCCCCATGGAGTATTTAAATCAAGTAATTCTCTGTCTTTAAACTCTTCAACATCATAAAGACCACTTCCACCAATTATTGCTAATTTATTAGTTGTCATAGTTAAAAATTTAATTATTTATACTTTTATAAATAACTATTATGAATTTAAAAGATTATATTAGATCTATCCCAGATTACCCTAAAAAAGGTATTTTATTTAGAGATATCACTACTCTAATTAAAGATGAAAATGCATTTGCAGAAACTATTAATCAAATTGTTGAAAGATCTAAAAAATATAATTTTACAAAAATTGCAGCGATAGAATCTAGGGGTTTTGTATTTGCTTCAGCAGTTTCTTATATTTTAAAGAAGCCGTTTATAATGCTTAGAAAAAAAAATAAATTACCAGCAGATGTTCATTCAGTAGATTTTGAATTAGAATATGGAACAGCAACTATTGAGGTTCACAAAGATTCTATTAATCAAAACGACTCGGTAATAATCATTGACGACTTAATAGCAACAGGTGGAACAGCTGAAGCTGCTGCAAAATTAGTCGAAGTTTCTAATGGAAAAGTTGAAGCTTTTCTATTTGTTATTAACTTATTTGATCTTAATGGATCTGACAATTTAATTAAGAATGGATATAATGTTGAAAACTTAATAGAGTTTCCTGGACATTAATATCTATATATATGGAAAAACTAAATAAATTTACGAAAGTTTTTAAAAAGATTTATTACAAAACTTTTATAGAGAATTTTAAAGGTAAATTAGAGTATAATTTTCCAGATAATTTCTATCGATGGGATTTAATAGAATATTTAATTAAAAAAAATAACTATACAAACTATTTAGAAATTGGATGTGATCAAAACCAACTATTTTCAAAAGTAATTATTGATAACAAAATTGGCGTTGACCCAGTGAGTGGTGGAAATATTAGAAAAACTAGTGATGACTTTTTTAAGGAAAATAATGATAAATTTGATATTGTTTTTATTGATGGTCTTCATACTTATGAACAAGTTAAAAAAGATATTCTTAACTCAGTAAATTGTCTTAATGTAAATGGTATCATTTTAGTACATGACTGTATGCCCGATAGTTTAGGTAAACAAGCTGTGCCAAGATATAAAATGCAGTGGAATGGAGATGTTTGGAAAGCCATTGTTGACTTAAGACAAAAAGAAGACCTTGATATTTATACTTGTGAAATGGATCAAGGTATTGGAATTATAACTAAGAAAAAAAATTCATCTCTACTATCGCTCAATAAACCTATCAATAAAATTAAATTTAGAGATTATTTTGATAATTATAAAGAATACATGAGAGTGATCAGCTTAACAGAGTTTAAGAAAATTTTTTGAATAACTATTTATAATTTGGTCTGTACCAAGATTTATTACCAATTAATCCATTAAATACACCTGATAAACGCATATAATTAAGTAAACTTTTTTTAAATTGAAAAAACAATAAATAAAAAATTATTTTAAAAAGAATAAAAAGAATAGTAGGGATAAATTTTAAAAAAGTGTTCAAATTATTAGAATATTTTTTTTTATAATAAACGCTAGACCACATCCAATGCCAATTTCTACATTTTTCAAATTCAAAACCTAATATATTAGATGATCTTGCGGCTTTATGAAAAACTTTAGCTCTAGTATTTAAATATATTTTTTGTTTTTTTGAATTCAATCTTCTACACAAATCAATTTCCTCTAAATATAAAAAAATATTTTTATCAAACATTCCAATTTTCATGATCTTTTGTTTATTAATCAACATAGCAAAACCTTTTGTGTAATCAGTTTCAAAAATATTATTGTTAAAAAATTTTGTCTTTTTTAAAGTGCCAAAATTTTTATCTTGTGAAATTGGAGCTAAAATAGAAAAATTTAATTTTGTAAAATTTATTGATTTTAATAATTCAGTCTCACAATTTTTTTTTAGGATAATATCGGGGTTAAGTATAAAAAGATATTTAGTTTTACATAGTTTAATGATTTCGTTATTTGCTACTCCATAACCTAAATTTTTTTTAGATAAGATAAATTTTATTTTTGGGTATGTTAATTTAATCTTATTTTTTAAACTAATACTGTTTGAATTATCAAAAATAATAATTTTCTTAATTTTTTTTATGCTTTTTAAACAATCAAAAATGACCTTTTCACTTTTAAAAGTAACAATACCAACAGTAATATCTTTGTAATTCATTTAAAAATATATCATTATAATATAAGAATTCATTTGAATATGAATAAAAATATAATTGTAACTGGTGGACTTGGTTTTATTGGAAGTAACTTAATCAATTTACTCATAAATAAAGATTATAATATTATTAATATTGATAAAATTACTTACTCTTCAAATTTTTATAATACAAAAAATTTTGAAAAAAAAAGAAACTATAAACTTATAAAATGTGATATTGGAAATAAAATTAAGATTAGACAAATCTTATCAAAATATAAACCACTAGTAATATTTAATTTGGCAGCTGAAACTCATGTTGACAGATCTATTGATAATCCAAAAAATTTTATTGATAGTAATATTGTAAGTACTTATAATTTTATTGATGAATTTAAAAAGTTTAATATTAAATTTAAAAACTCAAAGTTTATTCATATTTCAACAGACGAAGTTTATGGAGATGTTCTAAAAGGTAGATCAAAAGAAAATAACCCTTATAAACCAAGTTCTCCATATGCAGCTAGCAAAGCTTCTTCGGATCATATAGTTTATTCATATTATCGAACTTTTAATACTCCAATAATTATAACTAACTGTTCAAATAACTATGGACCTAATCAACATCCAGAAAAATTAATTCCAAAAATAATTTATAATATTTTTAATGATTTGCCTCTTCCAATTTACGGAAATGGAAAAAACTCTCGTGAATGGTTACATGTTAAAGATCATTGTGAAGCTCTATATAAAATATTTAAAAAAGGAAAAGTTGGAGAATTTTATAATATTGGTTCTGGCAAAAACTTAGACAATAAAACTATTGTTAATCACTTATTAGAAATATCTAAAAAAAATATAACAATAGGAAATAAAGTAAAAATAAAATATGTTAAAGATAGACCAGGTCATGATGTCAGATACGCTTTAAATAGTAATAAAATAAAAAAAAAGATTAAATGGAAGCCTAGAATAAAAATTAAAAATGGATTAGAAAATACTTTTCTGTGGTATTTGAATAATAAAAAATATTTCAACACAATTAAAAAAAAAGATATTCTTAATCGACTTGGAAAAAAATGATTAAAAAAGGAATTATACTTGCAGGTGGTATGGGCACTAGAATGAGTCCATTAACTAAAGCTATTAACAAACAGCTTTTGCCTATTTACGATAAACCTTTAATTTTTTACTCGTTGTCAATTTTAATGTTGGCCAAAATAAAAAATATACTAATAATTGTAAATAAAGGTCAACTCTTTCAATACAAAAACCTTCTAGGTGATGGAAAAAATTTAGGAATTAAAATTGATTATAAAGAACAAGATAAGCCTAAGGGTTTACCAGATGCTTTTATTTTAGGGGAAGATTTTATTAAAAAAGATAATGTTGCTCTAATTTTAGGCGATAATTTTTTTTATGGTCAGTCATTAACAAAAACTCTATTAAAATGTGTTAAATTAAAAACTGGTTCAAAAGTAATTTTACATAAAGTAATTAATCCAGAAAAATTTGGAGTTGCTAAAATAAAAAATAACAGGATTGTATCAATCAAAGAAAAGCCAAAAAAATTTTTGTCTGATTTGGCAATTACTGGCTTATATTTTTTTGATAATAAAGTTATTAATCTTGCAAAAAGCTTAAAACCCTCCAAAAGAAATGAATTGGAGATTACAGATTTACTTAATAAATATAGACAAAAAAATAAATTGACGGCTGAATATATTGGACGTGGTGGGGCATGGCTAGATACAGGATCCATTGATGACTTTTACAAAACTACTAATTTTGTTTCCGCAATCGAGAATAGACAGGGTTTTAAGATAGCTTGTTTGGAAGAAATTTCACTTAAAAATAAATGGATTGGAAATAAAGAAATCTTAAATTCAATTAAATTTTATGGAAATTGTGAGTATTCCAATTATTTAAAAAAATTAATATCTAGATGATCACAAAAACAAATTTTAAAGATTTATTTATAGTCAAAAATAAATCTTTTAAAGATAAAAGAGGCTACTTTAAAGAACTGGCAAGAGAAAATAAGATTAGTAAGAAATTTCCATTTCACGTTATGTCTTATTCAAAAAAAAATGTCATAAGAGGTCTACATATTCAAACAAAAGACTCTCAAGGAAAATTTATTTCTGTGATAAAAGGAAGAATTTTTGATGTCGCTGTAGATCTAAGAAAAAACTCAAAAACTTTTGGGAAAAGTTTTACTTGTACTCTCAGTGAAAATAATTCTAAATCTATCTTTATACCACCTGGTTTTGCACATGGATTTCAAGCATTAGATAAAGAGAATTATGTCATCTATAGCTGCACAAAATATAGAAATGAAAAAAGTGAAACTACTATAGATTTTAATGACAAAAATTTAAAAATTAAATGGCCAAATAAAAAAAATATAATCTCCAAAAAAGATAGTAGAGGAATTTCACTTTTAGAATTTAAAAAAAATAAATGAAAAAATTGATCTTAATAACAGGTGGAAATGGAAGATTTGCAAAAGTTCTAAAAGAAAAAAATAAAGATTTAAATTTATATTTTGCATCCAAAAAAGAATGTAATATTTTAAAATTAAGCTCTCTAGAAAAAGTAATTAAAAAAATCAAACCACAAATGATTTTACATTGTGCAGGATTATCAAGACCTATGGATGCTCATGAAAAAAATATATCTAAAAGTATTGATTTAAATATTATTGGTACAGCCAATCTAGTAAAAATATCCAAAAAAAATAATTTAAAATTAATCTATTTTTCAACTGGATACGTTTACGAAGGAACTAAAGGAAACTACTCTGAAAATAGTCCTGTAAAACCAATAAACAATTATGCTTTATCAAAGCTAGGTGGAGAGTGTGCTGTTCAAATGTATAGAAATTCTTTAATCTTAAGAATTACAATGACAGAAAAACCATTTTTACAAAAAAAAGCTTTTTCAAATTTAAAATCTAATTATTTGTTTCATGAAGATTTAGTAAAGATGCTTCCTCAAATTTTAAAACACAAAGGAATTGTTAATGTAGGTGGTAAAAGTCAGTCAGTTTATTCATTTGCTAGATTATATAATAAAAAAGTTAAAAAGATTAAGGCATTTAAAAATTACAAATTACCACTTAATCAAACGATGAATTTATCAAAACTTAAAAATATTTTAAAAATAAAGTAATTGTATGTATGGTAGCGGGAAGTGGGATCGAACCACTGACCTCAGGCTTATGAGTCCTGCGCTCTAACCAACTGAGCTACCCCGCCATAATTTATAATGGACTTATAATATAAATCTTTATTGTTTCAATATACTTTTTAAATGAAATTTTAGTAAATAGTAAAATAAACAGTCAAGGAAGTTATAATTGTGATGAAAAAAAATGAAACAATAATTCTTTTTTTAAAAATTCTTTTTTTATCCAATCTAACCCTATTAAGTAAGATGTTTATGTTGGTTGTTTTAAAGCTATCTTTTTTAAAATCTTCATTCGAACTTACGTCAGAGTCTAGCAATGTTACATCTTGATCTTCTTTTTTCACCTGATCATTTAAACAGCAATTAGGTATTAATTCAAATTAATTTGAAAATTAATTATATATTTTTAAAATTATTAGCTTTTAAAGGTTTTGTTAATATTTCGGCAGGATATTTTTTCTTTTCAATTTCAATATAAAGCTTTTTATCAACCAATTGTTCATTCGAAAAATCACAATTTATATATCCAAATGACAAATTTTTATCATAGTTAAATGAGTAATTTCCTGATGTTGTTTTTCCAATAATTTTGTCATCTAAATAAATGGGCTCTTCGTGAAGCAAAAGTGGCTCACCAGGTTTACTTTCTTTTAAAGCTAACATCACAAATCTTATATCTAATTTTTGATCTCTAATTTTTAATAATTTTTCTTTTCCTATAAAGTCAAATGGTTTTTTATAACTAATTGCAAAATTAAGACCTGCTTGATATTGATTTTCTTCAGGAGAAATATCATGTCCCCAATGTAAAAAACCACTTTCCATTCTCATTGTATCCATAGTGTGAGCTCCACAATGAGTGAGTCCAAAATCTTTACCAATATTAACAATCAAATCATATATTTCTTTACCGTTATCTTTTTTAACGTAAAGTTCGTAACCAAGTTCCCCAACATAAGATAATCTTTGAGCCCAAACATCGATTGAATTTAGATTGATATTTTTACCTGTGCCAAATTTAAAATTTTCATTAGATAAATCTTCGTTTGAAATTTTTGATAATAAATCTCTACTTTTTGGTCCAAATACTCCAAGACATATTAGCTCATCTGTTACATCTTTAAATTCTACATCATTTGATAAATATTTAAGTATATGAGCCTTATCATGAGTTCTAACTGCTGCTGAACTTATTACTCTAAAATGATTCTTTTCAAGACAAACAATCGTTAGATCTGTTTCAATACCCGCTCCGTCGTTAAGCATATGAGTGTAGGTGCATTTGCCAATTTCATTTTTAATATTAGCACTACACAATCTTTGTAATTCCTCGTATGATTTTTTTCCCTTAATTTCATATTTTGAAAAAGGAGAAAGTTCAAACAAACCAACATTTTTAATTGTATTTTTACACTCGTGTTCAACTGATGGATACCAATTTTGATAATTAAAACTATATTCATATTCTGCTTTAATATCATCTAGTGCATACCACATTGGTCTTTCGTATTCTCCAGATTGGCCAAAGCATGCACCTATTTTTTTTAAATCCTCGTGATAGGGAAGCAATTTTTGATTTCTTGAAGTCTTATGCTGTTTATATGGCCAGTGCATTCCATATAAATCACCCAAGGTTTCAGTAACTCTATTCATTATAAATTTTTTTGATGAGTGAAATTTTTGAAATCTTTTTATATCTAATGAATATAAATCCTCATTCATATATCCATTAATCATCCATTCTGCTGTAACTCTGCCTGCTCCTCCTGAGCTTGCAATTCCAATACTATTGAAACCACAACATGTAAATAAATTACAAACTTCAGGAGTTTCTCCTAATAAATATTGAGTATCAGGCGTAAAGGATTCTGGTCCAGAAAAAAACTTTCTAATCCCAGCATTTTCTAATATTGGTAACCTTTTAAATGATTTTTCCAAATAGGGTTCAAAATGATCAAAATCATCTGGAAATTCTCCAAAAGAAAAATCATTCGGTACAATCCCTTTCTCTTTAAAAGCATTCTTTGCGCCTGGCTCAAAAATACCAACAAGCATCTTTCCTGCGTCTTCTTTTAAATAAAGGCAATCATTATAGTCTCTTAAAACTGGAAGGTTTTTTGGAAGATTATTCATTGGCTCAGTTATTATATAAAAATGCTCATTTGGATATAAGGGCACACTTACACCAATATCTTCACCAATTTGTCTTGACCACATCCCGGTAGCTAGAACTACATATTCACAATCAATTTTACCTTTTGATGTTTCTACACCTATTATTCTATTTTTTTTAACAAGTATTTTGTTAACAGGTGTTTTTTCAAATATTTGAACCCCTTCCATTCTAGCAGCTTTTGCTAAAACATTGGTAACTCCTACTGGGTCTGCCTGACCATCCTCTGGCATATAAACACCGCCCAAAATATCTTGATCGTTAATTACAGGGTATAAATCTTTTATTTTTTGTTTATCTAAAACTTCTACATTTACATCAAACAATTGTGCTGACGTTGCTTGTCTTAATAATTCTTGAAGTCTTTCTTTTGAGCTTGCAACTGTTATTGCTCCGTTTTGTTTTAGACCTGTCGATAGTTCTGTTTTTTTCTCAAGCTCTTTATAAAGATTAAGTGAATACTTTCTTAATTTTGTTATAGTGGCAGTTGCACCTAATTGTCCAACTAATCCTGCGGCATGCCAAGTTGTTCCTGAAGTTAATTGATCTCTTTCAAGAAGAATTGTGTCTTTCCACCCAAATTTAGCTAAGTGATAAGCAACTGAAGAACCAGCAACTCCTCCACCAATTACAACAACTTTGCAGTCTTTTGGAAAATTATTTTGCATTAATGGATTATCTTAATTTTACTAGAAATAATCATGGGGATTAATTTTAACCCTACAATATATCTTTTAAAAAAAGTTATTGGATTAAATATTAATCTTACCAACCATCCAAGATAAAATTTATCTACAAAAGTATTAATTGGAGCCTGATCACCAGTAAAAAAAGATATGGCTCCTCCGGTACATAAAATAGTTGTTTTAAATTTTAAATTTTTTTTTAAATACAAACCTAGTACTTCCTGTGTGCCACCCCCTATATTTGTCATGATAAAATTTGGTTTACTTTTATTAATTAGTTTTAAAAGTTTTTTATCAGATAAATTATTAGGATCATATTTGGGAGCCAAGAAATTATAAATTTTTTTTACTCCTAAATTTTTAAGGTAGGATTTATTGGATTTAGAAAATTTTAAATTTGGATCAATACAGAAAATAGATTTTTTTTTATTTTTTTTTAGATAAATAAAAAATAAATTTAAAAATTTAAATCCTGAAAATTTATTAACACTAATGTTTTTAAATATTTTAAGTAGTAAAACAAAGAAACCACTATCAAAAAAAACTAAATCAGCTTTTTGTATTGCTTTAAAATAATTATTTGAATTTTTAATTGTTGCTAGAGCTGGACCAGCAGGAAAAACAAAAAAACCTTTTTTTGATATAAATTTATCAAACTTTTTATAGTCTAAGTTATTAAAAGTAATTTGATTGAAAATTATTTTACTAATCATAAATAATAAATTTGATATTATAATTAAACTATAATTTATAAATCAAATTATTTACTAATCTTATGTTTTTTAGAAAAATAAAAATTCAAGATTTGGTGAATCTATTAAGATTTGAGCCTTCTTTACTAGTTTCGCTTTTAATCCAATCATATGTATTTTTAAGACCCTCTTTTAATTTTATCTTAAAACTCCATCCTAAAACTTTTTTGACTAAATCATTATTACTAGATCTTCCTCTAACACCTTTAGGTTTATCCAACTGATAAATTCTCTCTAACTTTTCTATCTCTGAAATATCTTCAATTATTTCTATCATTTGATTAATAGAAACTTGTTCATCACTTCCAATATTTACTGGTTCTGAATAATCTGACTCGAATAATCTTAGTGTTCCCTCAACACAATCGTCAATATATAAGAAAGTTCTTGTTTGTTTGCCGTCACCCCATACTTCAATTTGATTATCTTTATTTTTTTTTGCATTTATTACTTTTCTACATAATGCTGCAGGAGCTTTTTCTCTGCCACCATCATATGTTCCATAAGGACCATATATATTATGATATCTTGCAACTCTGACTTCAATACCATAATCCTCCATAAAATGTCGGCACATTCTTTCACTAAATAATTTTTCCCAACCATAGCCATCTTCTGGATCTGCAGGATATGCATCATCCTCTTTCAAACCTTCTATAAAAACTTCTTGTTGTTTAGTTTTATTGTAAGCACATGCGCTTGATGAAAAGAAATATTTTTTAACCCCTTCTTCTTTGGAAGCAATTAATAGATTGGTATTAATTAACACAGATTGCATACACTCTGCTTTATTATTTTCAATAAAACCCATTCCACCCATATTACAAGCCATGTTAAAAACATAATCAATGTTTTTTGCAACTTTTCTACAGTTACTGATATCTTTCATGTCCATTGAATAATGATTTTCTGCAGTTTCAAAATCTTGAAACCAGTATTCTTTTGGTTTTATATCTGTTGCAGTAATAAAATTACCATCATCCAGAAGTCTTTTAACTAAATGACCCCCAATAAAACCTCCTGCACCTACTATTAAAATTTTTTTATTTTTAATCATTTAAATTTTTTTTTAAACTTAATTAAATTACAAAACTTTAGTTGGATCAACATATTCATGTCCAAAAACATCTGCAACAGCTTTATATGTTACTAGTCCTTGGCAAACATTTAAGCCAGCTAAAAAATTTTTATCTTCACCTAAAGCTTTTTGATAACCTTTATTAGCAAGCTTAACTAAAAAAGGTAAAGTTGCATTATTTAATGCAAGTGTTGAGGTTCTTGGAACTCCGCCTGGCATGTTTGCAACACAATAATGAACAACATCATCAACAATATATGTTGGATCACCATGGGTAGTTGGTTTACTTGTCTCAACACATCCACCTTGATCTATTGCAACATCAACAATTACTGACCCACGTTTCATTGATTTAATCATGTCACGTGTCACTAATTTCGGAGCTTCTGCTCCAGGAATTAAAACACCTCCAACTAAAAGATCTGCTTCAGAAACTAATTTGTTTAAATCAATTTTATCACTTTGTTGTGGAATTATTTTATCTCCAAACATTTCAACAAGTTGTTTTAATCTTGCTTCAGACTTATCTACAATATGAACTTCAGCTTGCATCCCAGTTGCAATAACAGCTGCATTTTCACCAACAACTCCACCACCTAAAATAACAACTTTTCCACCCACTACTCCTGGTGCTCCACCTAATAATAATCCTCTACCTTTTTGATTTTTTTCCAAACAATGAGCTCCAGCTTGAACCGACATACGTCCTGCAACAGCACTCATTGGTGCAAGCAAAGGTAGTCTTCCATTATCATCAGTTACAGTTTCGTATGCTATATTGATACTTTTCGACTTTATAAGTCCTTCAGTTAATTCTTTTGC
>Ga0209223_10005358_pt1 | contig 11325 bp, 15 predicted proteins | sample COG_06_FD_184750 | JGI IMG/M metagenome (GOLD analysis project Ga0209223, IMG submission 184750) | Pelagic Microbial community sample from North Sea - COGITO 998_met_06 (SPAdes) (version 2) | ecosystem: Environmental > Aquatic > Marine > Neritic zone/Coastal water | place: Helgoland, sampling...
AAGCGATCCTAGTCTTGATATGGATGCACTAAAGAAGAGTTTGGATGATATTAATAACAATTCCAAAATTGAAGTGCCTAGACTTCTTACTGCTGCCTTAGGACTTGGAAGTGAGACTGGTGAGTTCGTAGAAATAGTTAAGAAAATGGTGCTTCAAGGCAAGCCAGCTTCAGAAGATAATATTTTTCACATGAAAAGAGAGCTGGGAGATATTATGTGGTACTGGACAACAGCCTGTGCCTCTCTAGGCTTAGATCCATTCGAGGTCATATCAGAAAATCAGAAAAAACTAGAAGCTAGATATGGAGAAAAGTTTGAGATTGATAGAAGCGAAGTTAGAAAAGAAGGTGACCTATGAAGAGCTATCTTTCTAAATTTCTTGATGATCCATCAAGTTTAAATAAGACCTCAAGGAAGGCATCTTATTATTACCTAACGCTCAGCATAGTTTTAATATTTTTAACCCCCATCCTACTTTACATAGAGCTAGTTTCTCCTATTTTATATAGCACCTACTCTAATGTATTTACTAATTTTGATTTATTTATAATTTCATTCTTTTTTATTGATTTACTCTTAAGACTCATCAGTTCTGACAAAAAATTATCATACATTTTTAGCATCAATGGATTTATTGATATTATCTCAGTTGTGCCTGAGTTTATTTCCATAGTGTTTGGTCTTGGTATTAATTCTGCTTGGCTAAGGGTTTTAAGATTATTTAGAGTTGGTAAGATTGTCTCTACCCATAAAGGAACAGGTATTCTATCTGGTTTTACTGGGGTTGTTTTGATAATCAGTGCTGGAATAATATCTGCAAAAGTATTGATATTGATTCTGGAGTCATACGGATATATTCCGGTCTTTGACAATATAAGTCTTGTACTTGGTCTGGTTAGTTTTTCTCTTGCCATGCTCCTTGGTACTAAGCTTTCTGTGGTTAATGGAAGATTGAATCAGCTTGAGGATGCCATTACCAGAATTGTGGCAGGCATTAAAGTTTTTTGGTTTACGAATATTTCATCAAGAAAATACTTACAAAGCTGGGTAAAGGAATTTTATAAATCTCTTAAAAACCCTACACAAGAATCTGTTTCAAATATGAGAAAGGCTACAAATGCTCTTTATGAGAGTATTGGTAAAAATGGAGTTGACCCAAATCTTGTTGGCTTTTCAAGAGATGTAGCGTTTGTTTTAAATACATCATTAAGTGAAGTTAATCCTTTTTATGAAAAATTTCTTAAAGAAGTAACTTTTGTATTTACTATAGTCATAGTTACTACTGTTCCAGGGATAACTGGTCTGGTTGCTTCTTTAATACTGTCGTATATATTTTTTGGAATGTTCTATTTAATAGAGGATATGGATAACCCATTAGACTATGGTGATGAATCATTAATTACTGTCAATCTTGACCCACTAGAGGAGATGATAAGTAACCTAGAAATTGATGACTAATAAAACTATATTCTTTAAATAATGAAAAAAAATAAATCTATTAAAGATGGTGACAAAAAAAATCAACAGCCGTCTGCTGCTGATGACTGCGCTGATGTAACCAGTAAATATGATAAATATTTAAAAAATTCAAATAAGCTCAAGTTTCCTCCAATTGAATACGAAAGACCGCCTCACCATTAATTTGCAAAAAACATAAAAAAGTATTAATTTAAAAGATACATATTAAATCATTTAGGAAAAAAAACATGGCAAGTAAGTTAAAAGTAGATGGGGATAAGGTTAAAGATGGGGGCAGGCAGGTAGCAAGAATATACAATAATAAGCTCTATAAAGGTACATCAACTAGCTCAAGTAATATTCTTGCAAGAACGTATAATGATAAAATCTACAGCAAAGACTCTACCAGTTCTTCTTATTGCATAGGAAGGGTCTATAGCGGAAATATTTATAACAAAGATACAACTTCATCATCAGCTAAGGTAGGCTCTTTAAGAGATGCAGAAAAAGTTATATCTGGAAGATGTTCTGATGAGGTATTGGCTGCAATATTTTTAAATATGAAGAATGGGTCTTTATAACTAAAGTTAAATAAAACTAACATAATAGAGTATGGGGTTTTTTAAAAAGCTTTTTTTAGGTGGGGTGGCTGCAAAGACATATCAAAATGTTTATAACCGTCCCATTATTATTCCGCCGCCTGGCTATGTTATTAGAGGCATGCAGCAAAAAGGCATTGGTTCTAAATGGATAATTAAATACTCAAAAGAAAAAAGTATGAACGTCACTTCATCTTTTTCAGTAACTGGATCTACAAGTTCTGTAAGTGTTGGTGCCGATAAATTTTCTGTAGACTGGCCTTAATAAAAAGCTGCAAAGTTATTTTAAAGATTCCTCCTAACTCCTAAATAGAGAATTTTAAAGATATTGCCCATAATTCTGAAATTTCAGCCAACATATCTCCATCAAAATTATCTGAAACCCAAACCCCATCATTATTTTCTAAGCATAAGCCATGATCTGTTAGAGTCATAATTCCATTATCTTCATCCACAAAATGCCATAATTTTTTCATCAAGCCCTCTAATATACTGTGATGAAGACTGTTGTTTTCACTCATCTCATCAAATTCATCAAAATTAATGTGTTTATGCGTTGAGTTTTCAATATCGATGCTAAAAAAACCGCCATCATTAACACCGCCTCCGGAATAACCGTAATAGGCACCTAAACAAAAATCACCATTAATGCCTGGAACAACTGTCATAAAAATTGCAGCACTTACCTCATTATTATCACTAGAAATATAGCCATCTAGTAAAAATTCTGCGTCAGGCATTTTGATTGAGAGATTCATAATTTATTTTCACATAGTTTTAGTAAAAAAAACTAGCATTTAAAATGGGTATTAATTTTATAAATGAGTTTATAGTAAACTCTAACCAAATAGATGCTAATATTAAGTGTTTAAGAAAAATGGGGGCATTACAAAAGCTCTCTAAAAATTGGGGATAAGAATATGCTTAGGTGGTTAGTAAGATCAACGGTTGCAGGCTCAGCCAATAGTGAAGTAAAAAGTGAATCAAATAGAGCAAGCAGAAAAGCAAATGATGCGAAAAGACAATTTGATTACGCGAAACGTGAGAAAGATCTAGATAAAAAAATGACTTATCTTGCTGAAGGCATGTCCAATTTGGCTGAGTCAATCAACCATGTTTCAAATACAACCGTTCCACTCGCAAAAGTTGCTTTTGCAGCATCACTATTGGTCGAGAATGTTCAAGACAATCTTGATGAACAAACTAAAGATATCGTAAAGCAATTAAAAGAGTAATTAATGCTTACAAAAGATGAATACCTATTAAGAAATTTTTCAAAGATTAAGCATAAAAAATGGGAGCTTTTTGTAATAACAAGAATATTACATCTGCTTGACGACCCTGATATTGAGTATGTTTGCCAGCAATACGTAAAAGTTAAAGGTAATAAGCATTATCTTACAGATCTATGCTTTCCTTCTTTAAAATTATATTATGAAATTGATGAAGGTCAGCATGGTGAAGAAAAGCATCTTGATAATGACAAGATCAGACAACGAGAAATATTAGAAGCAACAGATTGGGTTGAGAAAAGAATAAGAGTTTTTGATAGTAATGATCGAAAATTAGGCAGAAACCTTGATGAAGTTATAAGAGAAGTCGATAAATTTATTGAGTATGTAAAAGAAAGAAAGAGAAAGTTTGAAAAGAGTTCAGGTAAGAAAATAGCTTGGGATTATGAGAATAAGTTCAACCCAAGCAAATATCTAGATAGTGGCTCTATTGATGTCAAAGATAATGTTGTTTTGTTAAACCATAGGGATTGTTTAAAATTATTTGGTTATAAGAGTGATGGCCATTTCCAGCAAGCTTGGTGGGATAAGGGTACTAAAGATTTTAATCAAGCAGTGTGGTTCCCAAAACTCTACCCAAATAAAGAGTGGGACAATAGCTTATCCCCTGACTCATTAACTATTACTGAACAAAAAAAAATTAATGGAAAAGTTGTCAAGATTGGATCTCCCAAGGAAACTAGATTACGAGATAGAATAGTTTTTGCACATTATAAAAATATATTTGGACAAACAGTTTATAAATTTTATGGAATTTATGAAACTGATAAGAGTGGTTCAAATGAATATGAACATATTCATAGAAGAATTAAAACAAAAATTAATTTAAAGAAATACATTTGAGAACTATTTGATTAAATCTCGTAGCTTTGAATAAATAGCATACATTGCATAGGTATCGAGCCAGCAATAATCAAAAAGCTTCTTTCTAGTTAAAGAAATCTCTTCTTTGGTTTGGCTTCTCATCTCTTTGTATGCTCCAGATGCCATTCCACCGTTACTTATCTCTAATTTGTTATAGTCTAGCTTTTTATCATCGGGACAAAGGGCTGGCAATACCTTTTTAATAGAAAATCCTCCTCCAAACTCATGATGATAATAGCCACCACCTCTGAAAGGAACTATAAGATCTAAAAATCTACTATTTAAATTAAGAAGATCAGTCGCAATATCTGGGCAGTGTTCTGCTAAATCCTTTATACGACTCATTTCAAATGATTGGTTATATGCCATTATCGTTCCACTTTTTGGTAAATTTTTTAACAGGCTTTCTGCAATAGATCTGCGTGGATCTTTGTTGATGTCAGCAATAAACTCATAGTGCTTTAACTCATCATGTTCTGAATCAATACTATTTTGTATATGAAGAGAATACTGAAAAGGCATTTGCATATGTGCTTTTTGGCCATCATAAATAGGAACTGCATCTGTAAAAGTTTCAAAATCGAAATAACTAATAGGATAATCTACAGCTTCAATAAACGAATTAATCTTTATTGTATTGATAATTGGTTCTGAGATTTCATAAGCTTTTATTTGGTTTAACTGGGTTGAACTTAGTTTTATGCTGGGCTCAAGCTTTTCAAATGTATCAATGCCTTGATTGTATAAGGATAACTTTTTATCCGTATTCAACCTATATAGTCTAAAAATTGAGTTTAAATCTTTAGCATTTTTTGGCCAACATCGATCAAGATATTCACAACTATGCGGTTTTTTGCAATGATTTCCTATATCTATCTTTGGCTCAATATCAGAGTTGGCCACATGTAGAATTTTATCGAGCTCATCCTTAACATTGACCTGATTGCTTAATACAAAGCTGGATAAGTGATGAAGAGTAAAAAGTTTTCTTGTATCTATATCCCCTTTCTTAGAATACTTATTATTAAGAGTAATTACATAGATATCATTTAGTTCTAGCTCAATAACTTTATCTAAGACATACCATTGCAGACTAGCATCTTCTTTGTGATATGAGCGAAGGCTTGATGAAGATTTAACCTCATAAATATCCCAGCCTTCTGGTGATAGATGCATAATATCTACTCTTATGAATACATCCTCTATTATGAAAGATGCTTCATAGATTGTATGGTTCCCTGATTCAATTGCATCGCGAGTAAGGTCACACATTTCTTTAAAGCCATTATTTCCTTTAATAAAAGGTATTTCGACTCCTCCTGGAAATAATTTTTTAGCTTCCTCTCCAACTTCATTACCTGCACTCAATCTCTCTTTCGAAGTGTCATCAGGCGGGTTGGTTGGATTAATACCACTTATATTTAGCCATAAAGATTTATGGCACTGTTGTCCTAAGATAAATTTTGACTTAGATAACATAACTATGCATTAATTTTTTAATACTATTATCGGCTACTCTTACCATTTAGATACACCTTAATTACTTCTTGCAATCTATAATAAATATACATATATTTTTAATATATGGGAACTAAATATGATTAAAGTTTCAGATGAAACAAAGATTATACGAATTATAAATATCCAAATCTTGATGTTAAATAAATGATTATTTTCTTAGCTTTTTTATATTTGTTATCTGGAATAGTCTATTTCTACTCACACAAATCAGGATATAGTTTGCTTAGGTTTATGTTGAAACAAAAGAATATTAATTTCTACCTTTCAATAGAAATAATATTTCTTATTTTTTCTTCATATATAGTTTTTACAACACAGCCATTAAACTGGATTATTGCGATGCTTATGTTTTTGCATGCAGTTGGTATTGTATGGGTAATTGGAAATCCCAAAAATTTTTATACTTTAGCCCAAGAGTCAATTGAGCTAGATTCAGATCTTATGGAGAATGCAGTGGTTTTAACTTTTATTGGCTATGCTGGGTTAACCACGTTCTCAGGAATAGTTTACTAGACTATTTTTTTAGTCTTCTCATAAACCTAATACATCCCAGTGGTTACCACCAAAATCATAAGCAGTAATACAAAAAGCTATAGACTAGCTCTGCATAAATAGTATTTTTGTATCTGGTGTAAGTTCAGATTTTTCAAGCTGATTAAATATTTCCATATACAGCATACTTCCTACAGTAGGAGCAATATCAAGAATATCTATTCCATTAATCTGTTCTTTTACATCATCTATTATTGTTGAAAATGTTATATTTATATTATGAGTAAATTTCATTTCAACAATCTTAACCCTGTAACCAGATATTAAATCAAACTTAGAACATACGTTTTTAATAATTGAAATTGAGGCTTCAAGTTCCTCCGAAGATAAAGAAGAAGAAAGCTGTAAATAGACGTTATCATTAATTTTCTTTCTAAGGCTAAGGTTCCGAACAGGATGAATATTTATGGATTTATTGGGAATAGATACACGACTACCATCCCTACTCTCTAATATGAATGATCTTAGACCTAGATTTACAACTCTACCTTCGTTATCAGCAACTTTTAGGTAATCTCCAATAACGAAATGCTTTTGCACTAACAATGATATTCCTGCCAGAATATTTCCTAAGGCATCTTGAGCAGCAAAAGCAACTGCTAAACTGCCTATGCCAAGACCAGCTATCAATGAAAAAGAGTTAAATCCTGCCATTTCAATAGCTACTATGATTCCAATAAACCATAAAACTAAGACAAAGCCAGTCCTACCAAAGCCAATGATAACCTCTGAGGACTCTCCATAATCTTTTGTGATAATTGGATTGAGGTAAACCTCCTGCATCAACAATGAAACCTTGGAGACTATTGCAGTTACAGCTAATATTAAAGACGGCGCATATATTATTTTAATAAACTCTTGAATGTGGTCAGGTAACGTTATAAGCCCAAGCAAGAAATTAGATGTGACAATTAGTAGTATTAAATATATAGGGATTCTAATTTGTGATAGAGCTCCATCTCTTCCTGCATACCTAATAATCCTTCCAAGCCTTAAAAATTTTGCAAGCCTTAAAACTCTAGTCATTCTTAGTATGGGCGCCCAAGTTAAATTAGCTGCCAGGGCAGGCATTATGGGTTCTAACAAAATAGGTAAACTAGATATAACTATCAATGAATCAAACTTATTCCAATTATCAGAAAAATAATTTTTATACCCAATAGAGTATATTTTTATGAGCGCTTCTAAGATAAAAAATAGAATGCAAACGATATCAAGTTGATATAAAAGAGGGTATTCAACTCCAATTTGAGGGCTAACATCAAGTATTAAAAATACACATGCGTTAAGAAAAATAACAAATAAAACAAAAGATTCAGAAACAAAAAAATTAAGAAAAAAAGGTATTTTTCTAATTGTGTTAGTAGTCATAATTCAATACTACAATAAAATTTATATTAAGTCTTTGCTGAATTTTTGCTACTCTAGTTTTTTTATTATGAGGTCATGTACTTAAGAATAGCGCTCTAAGCTATTTTTCTTTTAGTCTTCTAAGCAGACTTGATGTATCCAAGCGGTTGCCGCCGAGATCCTGAACATCTTTATAAAATCTATTTACTAGATTTGTAATTTCTATATCAGCCCCTATTTTAATTGCCTCCTCAGAGGCAATATTGAGATCTTTTCGCATCAAGTCAACAGCAAAGCCGTGATCATATTCATCTGCAAGCATTGTTTTCCATCTATTCTCCATTTGCCATGATTGAGCAGCTCCTTTGGTGATAACTTCCATCACATCTGATGTATTAAGACCTGCTTTTTCTGAAAAATTCATGCCTTCTGCCAGCGCTTGAATTAAACCAGCTATACAAATCTGATTTACCATTTTTGTTAACTGTCCAGACCCTGAGGAACCCATAAGTTTATGAAATTTTGAATAAGAGTTAAATATATCTTTAGAGTCATCATAAGCTCTGGCATCTCCGCCAACCATTATTGAAAGATTGCCTCCCTCAGCTCCAGACTGACCACCTGAAACTGGCGCATCTATAAAATAGCAATCTTTTAGTAATAACGCTGTATTCATCTCCTTAGATAGATTGGCAGATGTTGTTGTGTGATCAATTACTATTAATCCTGATTTAGCATTATCAATAATGCCTGAGTTATTATTACCAATAATAATATCCCTGACATCAGCATCATTTCCAACGCACAGAATGATAACATCAGAGGAGGCTGTTAATTCAGCTATAGAATCGTAAACTATGCCATTATATTGTGATTTCCAGCTAATAGATTTTTTATGCGATCTATTATAAACGGAAACATGAAAACCTTTTTTTGATAGGTGGCCTGCCATAGGGGCTCCCATGATTCCCAGTCCTATGAATCCAATTTTTCTCATTACAGTATTATTTATTGGGTAATAGATGGTTTAAATTTAGACGAAGCTATTCTAGATTTTATAAAGATTCCCAGGCTAATAATTGATATTGGTAAAAATATTCTTAGTGGATATATAAAAAACTCATAAAGCCCTGGATTAAATTCAGCGAATATTATCATCAATAATGATATTCCAGATATGATATAAAAGAATGCAAAAATTACATCAATAGTGGACATTGAAAGTGGCTGAGGTCTCTCAGTTGAAAAATATAATGCGATGCTAGATAAAAAAGCAGTTGTCAGATATCCAAGTGCCGTTCCTGATTCTGATGAAGGCAGATAGACCGTATAGTTAACCAAGGTATATAAAAACATCATTGGAATTCCTATTTTAAAAAGAGTCATAGAATTAACCCTTTGTAATTCCCAGCCCAGCCTAATCTCTTCGTTTATCTTTGGCACTGGAGCAAGATTCTGTGAAAGTGCAACCCAAGATTTTTTGCGGTTTATTCCACATTTTGCATCTTTAAGATACCAACCATCTATATCAAATTCTTTATCTAGGTATTGCTCAGGTACTGGTTGTAATATTAGAGAGTTATTAATTGCTGAAAGGCTTATATAAATAAACTGCGTATCAAAAGGATAATTACTCCCAATAGCCTTAAAATCAAAATTAGCTGTTATTAAATATCTTGATGAATGAATGCCATTGCCTTCAATAGATTCTATTTCCTTGCTCTCATACTTCGGATTAATAGAGCTAAGATTGTTAAACTTTATTGATGATATTGGATCGATATATGGACCAATTACATCAAGATAGAGTTCTGCTCCATATGTACCCTCTTCAATTGATATATTTGTAATTCTTTGAATGTCGATATTAAATGAAATTACATCTGAAATTTTTTGAGTACCGTCAATTACAGAAAGCTGATTTTTATATAGTGTTTTTATGGGGCTTGATGAAGACTTGTTAATTGGTGATGCAAGCTTTACAAGAGCAGAGGTCTTTATAATATTTAGGTTATCTTTAAAAGCTAAATCCTTTGATAAGCCCATATATATATCTTTTTTTCCATCTATTTTATTTATGCATTCACATAATACTGAAATAAAATCTTCATCATTCTCATATTTTAAATTATTAATGTCTGAGGCATATTTTAAGAGCAATGGAGCCTCAAACTGACTAAATTGATTGTTAAAGGTTGATTTTTCAATTGCAGAATATTCATGAGATTCAATTTTTTCAAGAAAAGCCTCCATAGATAGATAAATATCATAATTTGCATCATCCTTAAGCAGGATAGTGTTATTAATATCTCTGAAATCTAATTCATTGTTCGGAGTACATGTTATGAACCTATTTTTATTGTAGTTTTTCAGGATATCAAAAATTTCTGGCTTTATGGAATTTTGAAGAGCTCCGAGATTAATTAGATCATCTTGTGTTGACTGACTTAAAAAGCTTTCGATATCTTTTCTTAAAGAGTTTTTATCATTTGTATATTTTTTATATGTTGAATGCAGATAAATATCATGCTGATTCAGCTGTTCCATATTAGCGAACATTTTACTTTTAGGAGTCATATTTGCTATGTGGTAGATTTTATTTTTTTTGACTAAAGACCTTAAAATTTCCATTCTTTTTAGAATAGATACGCTGGTGTCTGATAGAGCATTTGATCTGAGATCAAAGAGATTCAGATCTTTAAAGGGAGCATCGGCAGTGACAGCTGTTGTATTAAATAAAATTCTTCTTTTAGAAGAAGATTCTTGAATATTTTTGATCTTGGTCCGCCCAATTGATGCAAAGGTTCCGGGTGAGGTTGCAAATAAGAAATTATTTTTTTTAAGCAACTGCTTGTAATAAGCCATTGCATTTTCGTCAGTTCCGGCCTCAATATGTGGGATATCCTCATAGTGTATTTTTATCAAGCAGCCGCCTATTCCACCAGAATCATTAATCTGCTTTTCGATTAAGCTGGCTGTTTTTTTTCCTAGGTTATATAAGCTACTACCCGATTTATTTGAAGAATCCCAGAGTAGAAAATTGATTTTTTTCATTATTAGTTAAGTTTAATAAAACTTATCTTAGAGTCAAATATCAAATATTAATTTAGGTCTATCGCAAATTCTTTAAGAATTTCTATATCGATAATAGAAGATGCTTTTTTATGTGTTCTTCTTAAAAAAACCTTTGGAGCAAAACCGTGCTCGTAAGCTTCTTTCCATCTTTCAGCACAAACACACCAAGAGTCACCATCTTTTAGACCAGGGAAATTAAATTCAGGTTTTGGCGAAGATAGGTCATTGCCTCTAGATTTTGAGAAAGATAAAAAATCTTCTGTTATTAATGAACAAACAATATGAAGACCGCGATCATGTTTATCTGTATGACAAAAGCCATCTCTAAAATACCCAGTTATAGGATTTGAGCAACATTCATCGATTGGCTCATCAAATACATTAGTCTGATTCATTTTTTTTATCATCCTGAAATTTTTTATAGTCTTCCCAGTCATGAGGGGTACCCACATTTAATATGCCCTTTTGTGCTCTGTACAGACTTTGGGTTCTTAGTTTGCTTTTGTCCTCTTCTTTACCAAATATTTTATTCCAACCATCTTCAAAATATTTTCTGAGATTTCTTTTTGCCATTAATGAAATAAATTAAAGATTGAAACAAAAATTATGCCAGT
>Ga0209223_10005372_pt1 | contig 11303 bp, 9 predicted proteins | sample COG_06_FD_184750 | JGI IMG/M metagenome (GOLD analysis project Ga0209223, IMG submission 184750) | Pelagic Microbial community sample from North Sea - COGITO 998_met_06 (SPAdes) (version 2) | ecosystem: Environmental > Aquatic > Marine > Neritic zone/Coastal water | place: Helgoland, sampling...
GTCATGACTAGCTTTGGTTTGTGTAATATATCGATCAGTAAAAGCCCAACCCACAAAGAAAAACACTATCACACAACTCATCAAAAGTGGAAAGCCACCAATTACTTGGATCCAATAGCCTATTAAAATGGCGACAATGCTTCCGATAGTGCCTGGTGCATATGGTGAAAATCCTACATAAAAAACGGTCACTAAAAGTCTAATCATTATTTTGTATTAATGCCGTTGCCATAGCAGCGATACCTTCTTCTCGTCCAGTGAACCCCAATCTTTCTGACGTTGTACCCTTAACGCTTACTTGCTCTACTTTAATTTCACATAACCTTGCTATATTGGTTCTCATAGCCAAAGCATGGGTAGAAATTTTTGGCCTTTCACAAATAATAGTGATATCAATGTTTTCAATCAAATAGCCATGTTCGTTCATCAAATAAATTGCTTTTGCTAAAAAAACCTCTGATTTTGTTCCAAGCCACTTTTTGTCAGTTGGTGGGAAGTGTACTCCTATATCCCCTTCTGCTAAGGCACCAAAAATTGCGTCTGTTAATGCATGCATTGCTACGTCAGCATCTGAGTGACCAACCAATTCTTTATCGTGGTGTATTTTTACGCCACATAAGGTTACCTTTTTCCCATCACGCAGTTGGTGTACGTCGAAACCGTTTCCTACTCTTATTCTCATTAAATTATTCCTTTAAATTTTTTGAGTTGTGCGGCAGACGTAATTTTATAATTATTCTCATCACCAAGTACCGTACTGATCGGCACTCCTGCCTCATAAGCAATTGAGATATCATCTAGTGTGTTTTTGCTCGATTTTGTATAAGCTGAGCAAATTGTAGAATAGTCAAAGCCTTGGGGCGTTTGTGCTCTGTATAAATTATTTCTATTAGGTCCTGGAATAATATTTCCAGTTTTATATGTGAGTTTTTGCCTTTCCCAAATCGCATCAAAAATGGGTAGTACAGGAAGCACTGCAGCATTTTTATCTAACGATTTCAGAACCTTATTTATAGTTTTGGTAGTAATGTATGGTCTAGCTGCATCATGGATGAGAACCTTTTTTGGATTGCACTCTGTCAATGCTTTTAAGCCTAGTCGAACAGATTCCGACCGCTCATTACCCCCTAAACAATAGGGTAATAATCTTTTATCAGATATATTTTTTATACTATTAATATATAGATCAATATCTAGAGGATTAATAACCACCACAATGGCTTGAATTTTTTTTGATTTTAGAAGTGCTGCGACAGTCAATGTTAACATGGGAGTATTTTCCACAGTCTCATATTGTTTTGGCAATTTTCCGCCGGCTCTAATACCTCTTCCAGCTGCTACTACCACACCGGCAACTTTCATCATCTCCTCCCTCGTCGAATTAGTTATATCAATAGTGTTGATTATGCCTAAAAAATAATTTATTTATACGTAATGCACAAGGATTAATCACTATTTATTATGTCTCTAGCTAACTTAAATATATATTCCCCAGTTTTTCTTGCTCCAATGGCTGGCGTCACTGACATACCGTCTCGTGAAATAGCTCAGTTGTTTAGTCCGGGTTTAGTTGTGAGCGAGATGATTGCAAGCAGCGATAAAGATAAGTTTTATTTTGAAAAGATGGTGAAGGTGAATTTAAGTAAAGTAACCAAGAGCGAACTTAAATGTCCAACTGCAATCCAAATTGCCGGGCATGAAATAGAGTGGATGACTTACGCGGCGAAGGTAATTGAGGCTGAAGGCGGAAGTATCGTTGACCTAAATATGGGATGCCCAGCAAAAAAGATAGTGGGGAGGCTAGCTGGATCCGCACTTATGAAAGAACCAAGGCACGCGCTAAAAATTATAGAGGCTGTTGTGAATTCTACCAATTTACCTGTCACTTTAAAAATGAGGTTAGGCTGGGATGAAAAAAGTATTAACGCTGCCGAAATAGCGAAATCTGCGGAAGATATCGGTGTTCAACTGATTACTGTTCATGCAAGGACTCGAAGTCAGTTCTTTAAGGGGAACCCCGACTGGAGCCTTGTCAAACTTGTAAAAGACTCGGTTTCTATTCCTACGATTGTTAATGGTGATATAATTGACATTTCTAGTGCTAAATTAGCAGTTAAAAGATCTTTTGCTGATGGTGTAATGATTGGTCGGGGTGCAATTGGTAAGCCGTGGTTGTTGAATGACATTTCAAAGTCGTTGTATGGAAATGTATTAAATCGTAGCGTTAATACTATAATGTTAGTTGATTTGGTCTTGCTTCATTTTGATAAAATTTTGACATTTTATGGCAAAGAAGTTGGTTTAAGGATGTTTCGAAAGCATCTGGCCTCATATCTAAAAAATGCGACTGCTAGTTTGTTCAACTGTAAAGCTTTAATGACTGAAAGTTCAATTAATCGTTTAAAAAGTGGGATACACTTAGCTTTTGATAAGCAAGCACTTGAGGTTAGATGGTGACGAACATCCGTACAGAAGAATCTTATGAAGTTCTATGGGGTGCTATCCCTTACCCTGCTTTTAAAATTTCGTTTGATAACAAGATTGCTGATGCTAACGTAGCGGCCGAGACATATTGTTTGAATTCTATTAAACAGATTAAATTAAAATCAATAAATGTTTGTTTTGGTGAAAATAGTATTGTTCTAAGTATAATAAATCAAGCTAGAGAGACTTTAGTGTCCGTAAGTATTTATGATGTTGATGTTTTATGGCCAAGTAAGCTGCACTCCGCTCATGATATTGTCGCTACTCCAATTAATAATTCTAGTAATGATATTCTTTTGATGTTTCATCCACATGGGATATCAAAAAAAATCGACCAAAGCTTGTCTCATCAATCGGCAGCCAGATCAGTAACAGGTATGGCATCGATGTTAGCACATGAAATTAGGAACCCCTTGGCCGGAATCTCTGGTGCTGCGCAGCTTTTAATTACTAATATATCTGATGACGATAAGGAACTTTTAGGAATTATTCAAACAGAAGTAAGTCGGATCGGTACATTAGTTGATCGGTTTGAAGTGTTTGGCGACAAAAGCCCTCTCAATAATTGTCCAATAAATCTACATACCATATTAAATCAGGCAACTAAAATAGCCAGAGTCGGCTATGCAAAAGATATAAAGATTAAAGAGATCTACGACCCTTCCTTACCCTTTGCTAAAGGAGATCCTGATTTATTAATCCAGTTGTTTCAAAACTTACTTAAAAACGCGGCTGAGGCTGTTCCTTTATTAAATGGGCAAATAGTAATTGAAACGGCATTTAGGCAAGGAATAAAAATTAATTTAGGGAGTTATTCCAAAGAGAGTTTACCTTTACAAGTTTCGGTAATTGATAATGGTATAGGTGTTCCTGAACAAATACGGGATGATATTTATGAACCTTTCGTGACATCAAAAGCTACAGGTTCTGGATTAGGTTTATCACTTGTTTCTAAAATTATTTCAGACCACGGTGGTGTAATAGAATATTCAAGAGTTAAAAATCGGACAGTTTTTTCTGTACTCTTGCCTGTTTGGGTTTCAAACCAAAGGGAAAAAATTTAACTTATGGAAGGTACAATTATTATAGCTGATGACGATAAATCAATACGAACTGTATTAGCTCAAGCTTTAACACGGGCTGGGTGCCGAGTTAGGGTTACTGGAGCGATAAGTACTCTTTGGCGTTGGTTGGAGGAGGGAGAAGGCGACGTTCTTGTCACGGATGTAATGATGCCTGATGGAGATGCTCTTGATATTCTACCAGTTTTAAAAAGAAAACGTCCTGATTTGCCAGTTATTGTAATGTCGGCGCAAAATACTGTTATGACCGCTATTAGAGCAAGTGAGACAGGAGCTTATGAGTATCTTCCGAAGCCCTTTGATTTGAAAGAAGTATTAAAAGTTGTTGGCACGGCTTTGAAGGGTAAAATTACTGTGGCTCAGAAAAAAATAAATGTGCTTACGAATGATGAGCTAAACACTAATTCTCCAGTGTTACCTTTAATTGGTAGGTCCCCTGCAATGCAAGAGGTTTATCGAATAATAGCTCGACTAATTAGAACTGAGCTCTCTGTTTTAATAAATGGTAGTTCTGGAACTGGGAAAGAGTTGGTAGCGAGAGCATTACATGATTTTGGTCAACGTAAGCACCAGCCTTTTGTTACTGTTAGAGTAACAACACTATCTACAGAGCTTATTGAAGAGGAACTATTTGGGGAAAAAAAGTTGGCTAAAACAGGCGTCCAAACGATTGGAAAATTTGAACAGGCAGAGGGTGGCACCTTGTTTTTAGATGAAATTTCAGATATCCCTTTAAATGTTCAATCAAGATTACTTGGCGTATTACAATCAGGTGAATTTACAAAAGTTGCAGGTGATAAGCCCATAAGAACAAACGTTAGAATAATAGCTTCGACAAATAAAGACCTAAGAGAACTAATTAACGAAGGAAAATTTCGTGAGGATTTATACTATAGAATAAATGTTGTCCCTATAAGCCTTCCAAATCTGAGTCAACGTATCAATGATATCGGTGAACTGTCATTTCATTTTCTCAGCTTGGCAGATAGAAACGGTTTAGGTTTTAAGACGATAACGGATGATGCAATTGAAGTATTAAAAAAACATACTTGGCTCGGCAATGTTCGTGAGCTACAAAACTTTATTAATAAAATGGTGGTGCTCAGTAGGAACCAAGTCATTTCAGCAACTGAAATAATCAATGAGCTTGCAGTAAGTTCATCTGGTGTGCAATTGAATCAAGATAAAGTTTCAGGACCGGATCGGTTTTCCTTAATAGTTGAGACACAATTAAAGCGGTATTTTGATTTACATGGAGATAGCCTCCCACCACCGGGTTTATACGATCGTGTAATTAAAGAAATTGAATTGCCACTTATTGCTTTATCCTTGGCCGCTACACGTGGTAACCAACTGAAGACATCGTATTTGTTAGGTATTAATAGAAATACTTTAAGAAAAAAAATAAAAGAACTTGATATAAATGTATCTCGAAGTAAGAAAATGATGTAAGAATGCAACATCAGTTAACACTTTTGAGGTACTGTTTCTACTTTGCAACATAACATTCTTACATTATTTTATATGGCGGTTTTGAGGCTTATAAAAAAGCGTTCAGTAAAAAACTTTGTGACGTTGGGTTTTGTTGCTGTTGGGCCTCTTTTAATGACCTTGACCTTCAATTCCATCTCTTTTATCGGCGAAGTTAGCCAACCCAAACTGTTAAATATTTTGCTTCTTGTCGACCTTGTTTATGTATTGGTAATTGCAGGCTTGGTTGCTCTCAGGATCACACGACTAATTTTAGCTAGACGGTCGAAGTCAGTTGGTTCGAGATTGCATGTGCGTCTGACAAGTGTTTTTATATTTATAGCATTAATGCCGACCGTGATTGTAGCTGTTTTTGCCACATTTTCAATTAACTATGGGTTAGAGGGGTGGTTTTCGGATAATGTACAGAGAGTGGTTAAAAACTCAATGGAATCTGCACAGGCCTATGAATTTGAGCATAGGAGAGATGTTAGAAGTGATGCAATTAAGCTGGCTTCACTTTTAAGTTTGCAAAAAAAGATGAATCCTACAATTGGCGAAGGAAATATCCGGAAGTTTCTTAGTCAAAACCAACCTGTTTCCTTATCCGAAGCGTTTATTGTTGATTATTCTGGGAATTTACGGTTGAGGGGAGAAAAAAGTTATCTTTTTGATTTTGAACCCATTAGCCAAGATGATCTTGAATTTGCTAGTGTTGGTGACGTAGTCATAATAGAAGATTGGATTAATAACGAATTTCGAGCCTTGGTAAAAATAGATGGATTTGCTAACCGTTTACTCTATGTCTCCCGAAATGTTGATGGTCACATCTTATCATTATTAGATGAGACCCAAGGTAATGTTATCCTCTATAACCAAATAGAGAGTGAAAGGGGTCAGTTGCTATTTAGTTTTGGTTTGATTTATTTGGCATTTTCGGTTGTTGTTCTATTATCTGCTGTTTGGTTTGCTCTATGGTTTGCGGAACGACTGGCTCAACCGGTAGGGGAGTTAGCAGGTGCTGCACAAAAAGTTGGGTCTGGTAATTTTGAAATTCAAGTACCTGAAGAAAGTGGAGAAGATGAAATAGCCCTTCTTGGTCGGGCATTTAATACTATGATCAAACGAGTGAAAATTCAAAGAGATACACTCTTGCAAAATAATTTTGAAATTGATGCCAGAAAACGACTTTTTGAGACAGTAATTGGAAATGTATCCGGTGGTATAATTGGTTTGAGTCCCAATGGAGTAATTGAAGTGATTAACCCTGCCGCGGAGAAAATTTTACAACTTTCTTTGGGTGTTAAATCGAAAAACTATTTATCGAATTGTGTTCCAGAATTCTTACCCCTTTTTAATAGGGCTAGGGTAATGACTGATGATCTCGTTCAAGAACAGATTAAAATAATGCGTGATAATGTAAATGAGGATATATTGTTAAAAATAACAACGAGGCGATCTTTTAATGGCTCTACTGAAGGTTTCGTGCTTACGTTTGACGATTTAACTGACTTAGTATCGGCTCAAAGGTATGCTGCTTGGGGAGATATCGCGCAACGCATAGCTCATGAAATTAAAAATCCATTGACACCAATAAAACTTTCTGCAGAGAAGTTGAAATTAAAGTTTTCTTCTTTAGTTGGTGAAGAACGACAATCGCTTGAAAAATATTCGGATATGATCATCCGTCAAACTGACGCTCTTCGAAGAATGGTTGATGATTTTTCGGAATTTGCAAGAATGCCAGAGCCTGATAAGGTGAAAACTAATATTATTCAAATTATCGATGAAGTAATATTGCTTCAATCGAGTGCCAATTCTGATATCAGCATTTTCAAGGAGTACTCTGCCCCCTCTTTTGTTTGTTTTATAGATCCTGCCTTAATCAATCAAGTGCTCAACAACCTTCTAAAAAATGCAATAGAAGCAATAGAAGCTGCTATATATAAGAACATAATTAGCTCGAAGAAAGGTGGAATTGTAATTGTAGAAGTTAAACAAAAAGAAAAAGATATAGTAATAAAGATAAAAGATAATGGAATTGGGCTACCAAAGAAAAAGAATCATCTTTTTGAACCCTATGTTACATCAAGAGAAAACGGCATTGGATTAGGGCTTGCGATAGTTAAAAAAATTATTGAAGAACACGATGGAGATTTAAAATTGCTCGATGCAGAATGTTTTACTAATTTTGATCATACAGGTGCCGTTGCTCAAGTTAGATTGCCAATCTTAAATGAGAGAGATGATCAAATACAACTATTATAAATTTGAAGGTTTATTAAAGTGAGTAAATTAGGAAATGAAAAATGAGTTATATTTTAGTCGTTGATGATGAAAAGGATATTCGAGATTTAGTGGGTGAAATTCTTGTTGATGAGGGACATGAAGTACGCTTGGCAGAGAACTCTGAGCAAACTATGAATTTTATAAATGAAACCCCACCACAGTTATTAATCTTAGATATCTGGCTTAAGGATAGTAAGATGGACGGAATTGAAATTCTTAAAACCATTAAACAAAACAATCCAACAATTCCGGTAGTTATTATATCTGGTCATGGCAATATCAAAATTGCAGTTGCTGCAGTAAAACAGGGAGCTTATGATTTTATTGAAAAACCCTTTAATATCGATCAACTGCTTCTAATTAAGAATCGTGCCTTAGAGGCGTATAAACTGCGGAACGAACTTGTTCTTCTAAGAAAGAAAGAGCTCGTTGGAACAAATATGGTTGGAACATCCTCTTCATTTAAAATGTTAATTTCAAATTTGGAAAAAGTTACTCGCTCTAATGGAAGGGTGATGCTCCGTGGACCTGCGGGGTCTGGAAAAGAGATCGCAGCCAGATATATATACTTAAACTCAAATAGAGTAGGGGGCCCATTTATATCGATAGCTTGTGCATCTATAGAGCCTGACCGAATGGAGGAAGTGCTGTTTGGATTAGAAAAAAATGGTGAAATCAAGCCAGGTTTGTTGGAACAGGCAGATAATGGTGTTTTATTTTTTGATGAAGTAGCAGATATGCCTAGAGGCACACAATCTAAGATTTTACGTGTCTTGATTGAACAAGTTTTTGTTCGCGTAGGTGGTGATCAGAAGGTTAGAGTTGATTTGCGTGTAGTGTCGTCAACGACGAAAGATTTATCTGATGAAATCGCAAAAGGTAACTTCCGAGAAGAGCTCTACCACCGATTAAATGTAGTTCCTATTTCTATACCATCTTTAGAGGACCGTTTAGAAGACATAGAAGTTCTTACAGAAAGTTTTGTTAAGACGTTTAATAAAGCTGAAGGTTTACCCTCGAGAATGCTATCCAAGGAAGCAGTTGCTAAGTTACAGACGCTCTCATGGCCAGGCAATGTAAGGCAATTAAAAAATATAATTGAGAGAGCCCTGATTCTTGGGCCTGATGTTGGTGACATAGAACCAGATGAAATTCTTCACTCTTCAGGTTCATCTGGTAATGATAAGCAGTCAGCTGAAGGTATCAAATTAGATTTTGTTCATCTACCTCTTAGAGAAGCTAGAGAAATTTTTGAACGGGATTATCTAATTGCTCAAATTAGGCGCTTTAGTGGCAATATTTCTCGTACAGCTCAGTTTGTAGGAATGGAACGATCTGCTTTACATAGAAAAATAAAAACACTTGATATTAGCTCCTATAGTCGAGAATAAGGTTTAACCATTCTACTTAAATATAATTTAATCGAACTTAGGGTATGTGATGAAACTAATTATATGTGGTGCGGGACAGGTCGGTTGGCAGATAGCCAAACATCTTGCATCTGAAAATAATGATATAACCGTTATTGACAAGGACTTTGAACTCGTCCGTAGGCTCACAAACTCCTTGGACGTTGCTGGAGTTACAGGGCTTGCATCGCATCCACATATTTTGGAAAGAGCGGGAGCTAAAGACGCTGATATGATAATAGCTGTTACTTTATCGGATGAGGTGAATATGGTAGTCTGTCAAGTGGCTCACTCAGTTTTTTCAATCCCAAGAAAAATAGCTCGCGTTAGAGAGCAATCTTACCTTGCTGTGGATTATTCAGATTTATATCGGGCCGAGCACATGCCCGTAGATTTTATAATCTCACCAGAAAAAGAGGTTGCTAATGCGGCAATTAAAAGACTTCAATCGCCGGCCGCTTTTGAAACAGAGAGTTTTTTGGATGGTTCAGCACAATTAATAGGGTTAAAATTGGCGTCAGACTGCGCAGTGCTCGAAACTCCCTTACGTCAGCTCTCTGAGCTATTTTCCACTTTAGAAGCTATTGTCGTCGGTATAAGAAGAAATCGAACACTTTTTATCCCCTCGCCTGAAGATCAGTTATTTGCTGGTGATGAGGCTTATATTTTTTGTGCTCAAGATGATGTGAAGCGAATATTCGAAATATTTGGAAAGGTAGAGGAGAGTAGTGAAAGAATTATAATTATTGGTGGTGGAAATGTAGGATTAGAAGTTGCCCTTCAACTAGAAAGTAATTTTTCACAATACCATGTAAAAATAATTGAGAAAAATCGAAAACGAGCAGAAAAAATTGCTGATAAATTAGAGAAAACCATCGTGTTAAATGGCGACGGTCTTGATATTGACTTATTAGAGGAGGCAAATATTGACAAGGTTGATGCTGTTTTGGCTATAACAGACGATGATAAAACTAATATGTTATCCTGTACTAGAGCGAAAGCGTCTGGATGCTCAACAACAATTGCTCTTGTGAATGAGCCGTCGTTAACTTCATTGCTTTCGCCTATGGGTGTAGATGGCTTTATTAGCCCCAAAACAACCACTGTTTCTTCGATACTTCAGCATATAAGGCAGGGTCTTGTTAAGGCGGTTTATTCGATTGGAGACGCAGAAGCGGAAGTAATAGAAGCTCAAGTATTGGGTACTTCATCATTAGCTGGGCAAGCTGTCAGAGATATCAAATGGCCAAAAGGTTCCATTCTAGGAGTTATAAAAATCAATGGCGAAACTTTGATACCAAAAGGTGATACAAAAATTCAGGAGGGAGCTTTAATAACTATTTTCGCTCTTTCAAAAGATATTCCTGATATTGAGGCCATGCTGCAAGTTGGAGTGGACTTCTTTTAAATAGAACAAGAGATAGATTTTTGGTAAGAAAAATCTCTTAACTCTTGATACTGAACTTGATAAAGCGTTAATATAATTTATAAGAGGATATACGGATCGTTAACAATAATAATAAAAAGGTCTAATAATGGCGGCTGAAAAACACAACTTACAAGATACTTTTCTCAATAGTGTGAGAAAAGATAAAAACCCAGTAACCGTATTCTTGGTCAATGGAGTGAAGCTTCAGGGCGTAATTACTTGGTTTGATAATTTCTGTGTTCTTCTTAGAAGAGATGGAGCCGCACAATTGGTTTACAAGCATGCGATATCTACTATTATGCCTACTCAACCACTTAATATGTACGATGGTGAATCGAATAGTTAGCAATAATAAATGCTTTCTTTAGTAATTTGTCCAAAAGTAGCAGATAAGTCAAAATATAATCAGCGTACGTCTGAAAGCAAGACTGAAGAATTCTTAGAGTTATCAAAAGCTATTGATATTATAAGAGTCGAATCTGTAATGACTTTGAAAATAAACAAAATTCATGCTGGAACGTATTTTGGCAGTGGAAAAATTATAGAATTCAAGTCAATTATAGATAGCCTTAAGATTAAGTTGGTTCTAATTGACACTAAGCTTTCTCCTATGCAACAACGAAACTTAGAGAAAGAACTTAAAGTAAAAATATTAGACAGAACAGGCCTTATTCTTGAAATTTTTGGTGACAGAGCCCAAACTCGGGAAGGTGTTTTGCAGGTTGATTTGGCTCATTTAGAGTACCAAAGAACACGGTTAGTACGCAGTTGGACACATTTGGAGCGACAAAGAGGTGGTATTGGCTTTATGGGAGGGCCAGGAGAAACTCAAATAGAATCTGATAGACGTGGTATTGCCGAAAAAATACAGAGAATAAAAAAACTGCTTGATAAAGTAATAAACACTCGAAGATTGCATCGATCAAATCGAAAAAAAAATGACATTCCAATTATAGCGTTGGTTGGTTATACCAATGCAGGAAAATCTTCGATTTTTAATTATTTAACGAACTCTAATGAGCTAGAAAAAGATATGCTGTTTGCTACTCTTGATCCAAAAATGAGTGTCTTTAATCTTGCTGGTTCTGAGAAAGTGATATTGTTAGATACGGTTGGATTTATTTCTGATTTACCAACTCA
>Ga0209223_10005376_pt1 | contig 11295 bp, 10 predicted proteins | sample COG_06_FD_184750 | JGI IMG/M metagenome (GOLD analysis project Ga0209223, IMG submission 184750) | Pelagic Microbial community sample from North Sea - COGITO 998_met_06 (SPAdes) (version 2) | ecosystem: Environmental > Aquatic > Marine > Neritic zone/Coastal water | place: Helgoland, sampling...
ATTTGCCGACATCACCTCTTGCAGCTTTTGAAATACTGTTATTTTGACAGCGATATCTTCAAACACGGCTTCGATGGCAATCTGGGCATTGGCGGCGCTGGCAAAGTCAGTTGAAACGCTGTAGCACGACCGCATCTCATCCACCTTTTGCGCCCCGATCAGGCCGCGTTTCACCCCAGCCTCGATCAAGCTTTCGGCGCGTGCGGCCGCCTGCTTTGCTGCTGCTTCATTGGTTTCAATCGTCACCGTGGTGATACCAGCGCGAACAAGTGCATGCGCAATCCCAGCCCCCATTGTGCCGCCCCCAACAACAACCGCCTGATCAATGATCTTTGGCATATTGTTGGCAAGCTCGGCGGGTGCTTTGGCACCGCGTTCAGCAAAGAAAAGATGGCGCAATGCCTTTGCCTGTTCAGATTGTCGAAGCTCAAGAAAACAATCACGTTCGGCGGCCATGCCGTCAGCAAAATTTGTGTGGCTTGTTAGGCTAACCAATTCGGTTGCTTTGACCGGCGCAATCTGACCCTTGGCACGGCGGGCGAGGCCAGCATTGCTTTTTGCCAGTGCGGCTTCATCCAATTTCGGGTTTGGCAATTGACCAACCGGCCTTGCCGTGGCGAGATCGACAGGTGTGGTTGCCAAGGCGGCCTGCACCGGATCGGCATCAATAAGGTCAATGAGCCCAACCTCAAGACCGGCCTTGGCATAGATGGCTTTGCCGCTTGTGATCATTTCCAATGCGGCGGCAAAGCCGATCAGGCGCGGCAAACGCTGCGTGCCGCCAGCCCCGGGGACAATGCCAAGCAAAACTTCGGGAAGGCCAAACTGTGCCTTTGGGCTGGCAATGCGATAGCGGCAAGCCAAGGCAAGTTCCAACCCACCACCTAGGGCAGCACCATTGATCACGGCAATCCAAGGTATGTCTGACGTTTCGATCATGGCCAAAACATCAGGCAAATGCGGGGCAATTGGCGGCGCATCAAATTCACGCGCATCGCCACCGGCAGCAAAGATTGTTTCGCTTCCCATAAGCATAACCCGTTCAAGACCGGTTGTGGCCTGAACCGCCAGCATGGCGTCATGTAGTCCCTGGCGAACCGCCAGATTGATGGCATTGACAGGCGGGTTGGCAAGCTCGACAAAAAACACCTTGTCATCGCGGGCATCGCGCCAGAATTTTACCGTCATGTTGTTCCTTTCTGGCTGGCTGTGTTGCGGGTGATGGGCAACGCGTTTGCAATTGGGGAATGCATAGCAAGGCCATGCTGTGACAATCCTCCAAGAAACCGGCAAATGTTCTGCCAGAATGCTTGCGAAGACCGTGTTTGATCATGCAAGATTATGCCGCTGCGACAAAGAATTGTTTTCAATTTTTTCTAAAAAGGCCCGGGTCATAATTTTGCCACCATACAGGAACCTGATCAGGAAACATCATAGGATAAGCCAAGATGAGCGATGTAATCATTGTTGAGAAAATAGATCAATGGATCAAAATTACCTTGAACCGGCCAGAACGATTGAATGCGTTGAATGTTGAAATGCATCTTGCGTTTCGTTCGGCCCTAGAGGCGGTTGGTGACGCACGCGCGGTTTTGATCACCGGTGCGGGACGCGGCTTTTGCGCTGGTCAGGATCTTGGCGAGCGTAATCCAGATGCTGGTCATTGGCCGCCTGATCTTGGCCAGACTTTAAATGACTATTTCAATCCGCTGGTGCGGCTTATCACCAATTTGCCGATGCCGGTCATCTGTGCGGTAAATGGCGTTGCGGCGGGTGCTGGTGCCAATCTGGCCTTGGCATGTGATGTGGTTTTGGCGGCTGATACAGCGCGGTTTATTCAGGCATTTTCCAAAATTGGGCTTGTGCCTGATGCTGGTGGAAGCTGGATTTTGCCGCGGCGTCTTGGCATGGCTCGGGCGATGGGTTTGGCCTTGACCGGCGCGCCGCTTATGGCGCCGCAAGCAGCTGAATGGGGACTGATCTGGAAAAGCTATGATGCCGCCGATCTGATGCCTGAAGCCCATGCGCTTGCCGCCGAATTTGCCGCTGGCCCAACCGTGGCCTATGCTGGCGCCAAAACCTTGATGAAGCGTGCCGCTAATCATGATTTTGACGCGCATCTGGATGATGAGGCGGCAATGCAACAGGCGTGTGGCCGGTCGGATGATTATGCTGAAGGGGTGCGGGCGTTTTTAGCCAAACGCCCAGCAGAATTTACCGGCAAATAACCCATGATGTTGAATAACCCATGATTAGGCGGCTTCGATAATCATCGCAACGCCTTGCCCAACGCCAACACACATGGTGCAAAGCGCATAACGCCCCCCGCGGCGGCGCAATTCATAGGCTGCGGTCAGAACCAGCCGTGCTCCCGACATGCCAAGCGGATGGCCAATTGCAATGGCACCGCCATTCGGGTTGACATGGGCAGCATCATCAGGAACGCCAAGCTCGCGAAGACAGGCAAGTCCCTGTGCGGCAAAGGCTTCGTTGATTTCAATCACATCCATATCATCAATGCGAAGTCCAGCCATGCCAAGCGCCTTTTGGGTTGCTGGCACTGGCCCAATGCCCATCACCCGCGGCGGCACACCGGCCGCAGCGATGGCCACAATCCGCGCCATTGGTGTCAATCCATGCGTGGCAAGACCATCGACCGATGCCAGCAACAGCGCCGCCGCCCCATCATTAACGCCCGATGCATTGCCAGCGGTTACGGTCATGCCGTCACCATTCACCCCCTTGAGGGCGGCAAGCTTTTCGGGTTTGGTGTCGGGGCGTGGATGTTCGTCAGTATCAAACATCACCGGATCACCACGATGTTGCGGGATCATAACAGGGGTGATTTCATCGGCAAATTTCGCGGCGGCATGCGCAGCCGCCCAGCGTTGTTGTGACCGAAGAGCAAAAGCATCTTGGTCGGCGCGGCTGATATGATAATCGAGCGCCACATGATCGGCTGTTTCGGGCATTGAATCAACGCCATAAGCCGCCTTCATTGCTGGATTAACAAATCGCCAGCCAATTGTGGTGTCATGGATTTCGGCCTTGCGGCCAAACGCCGTTTCCGATTTTGGCAGAATAAAAGGCGCACGGCTCATGCTTTCTACCCCGCCAGCAACCGCCAGATGGTAATCGCCGGCACGAATGCCGCGTGCCACATTGGCAACAGCATCCATGCCCGATGCACAAAGCCGATTAATGGTGCTGGCCGGTACGGTAACGGGTAACCCGGCCAAAAGCGACGCCATACGGGCGACATTGCGATTGTCTTCACCAGCCTGATTGGCCGCGCCAAATACCACTTCGTCGATTTGGCCTTGGTCAAGATCTGGATTGCGTGCAACAAGTGCCTTGATCACATGCGCTGCAAGATCATCCGGCCGCACTGATGACAACGCGCCGCCAAAGCGGCCAATGGGTGTTCTAATGGCATCACAGATAAAAGCGTCCATGTCAAAAATCCAATCTGGCAATCCGGCCGTTACAGGGGTTAAACCCCGAGATAGCGTGCGGTCAATCCTTCGGTTGCAAGCAATGCTTCGGAATCACCGTTCCAAACAACCCGTCCCTTATCCAGAATATAATGATGATCGGCCAATCTGGCTATGGCTTTGACATTCTTGTCGATGATCAGAATTGATTGGCCCTCGGCCTTTAGCGCGGCAAGACAATTCCAAATCTGCGTTCGGATGATGGGTGCCAGCCCTTCGGTGGCTTCATCGAGGATCAGTAATTTTGGATTGGTCATCAAAGCGCGGCCAATGGCCAGCATTTGCTGCTCGCCACCAGAAAGGTGATTGCCAGCATGATCACGGCGTTCGGCAAGTCGTGGAAATAAATCAAGAACCCGCTCATAATGCCAGTGCGAGCCGCCATCATCATGCGGTGGCCGGTAAAATGTTTTCAAATTTTCGGTGACATCGAGATTGGAAAAAATCTGCCGTCCTTCGGGAACGAGCCCGATTCCCAAGCGGGCGATCTGAAATGGCAATTGGTCTGGCTGGGCATTACCAAATCGCGAAATCCGACCCGCGGTCAGGGGTAATTGCCCCATGATTGTGCGGATGGTTGTGGTTTTGCCCATGCCATTTCGCCCCATCAGTGAGACAACATGGCCTGCGGGAACTGATAGTGAGACGCCGAATAACACCTGTCCTGCGCCATAGCCTGATTCAATGTCATGAAGATGCAGCATCGATCAATCCTCATCTCCAAGATAGGCGGATTTCACCACTTTATTTTGGCTGATTTCGGCAACGGTTCCAGCAGCAATGACGCTGCCTTCAACCAATACGGTTAACCGGTCTGCAAGGCGAAAAACCGCATCCATATCATGTTCGATCAGCAAGATAGCGACCGTACCGCGAAGCGCTTCGATAATTTCGGTCATGCGCTGACCTTCATCGGGGCCAGCCCCCGCCATGGGTTCATCAAGCAGCAACAGGCTTGGTGATGCGGCAAGCGCAAGCGCCAGTTCCAGCATGCGCCGGTCGCCATGCGCCAAACCACCAACCGGCAGATGCGCCCGATCCAATAGCCCGACTCGATCAAGAATGGCACTAGCCCCCTCGATGAGATTTGCATCGGAAAAGGCAGGCCGCAAAAATCGAAAGCTTTGTCCAAGCCGCGCCTGTTCGGCAATAATGCCATTTTCCATAACAGTAAAATCCATCAACACATTGCTGATTTGGAATGACCGACCAATGCCAGCTCGAATTCGTTCAGGTACTGATAGGCCGGTCAGGTCACGACCATTTAGAAATATCTGACCCGAATCTGGTTTTAACGCGCCGTAAATTTGTTGGATCAAGGTAGTTTTCCCAGCACCATTCGGCCCAATCAGGGCATGAATTTCCCCAGGCATCACGGTCAGTGAAAGGTTGTTTGTTGCGGTTAAGGCGCCAAAGGATTTGTTTAGGTCGCGAAGATCTAAAACCGGATTTGCCATCATTTAACCGCCATTCTACGCCTGAAGATACGGCTGAAAATAGCCTTATCCAAAAGGCCAACCAGGCCGCCACGTCCAAACAAAACCACCATAATTAAAAGTGGGCCAAAAAGGATCATCCAATTTTCCGCGTAGGCTGGTGCCACGGCACCAAGCGCCACCGGTAAAAATTCTTCGAGAAGCAGAAAAACAATGGCGCCAAGAAGAGGGCCTGCCAAAGTGCCAATCCCACCAAGAATTATGATAATCATCAATTCGCCAGATCGTGTCCAATGCATGATGTCGGGTGACACATATTCCTGCCAACTGGCAAATAGCGTTCCCGCCAACCCGCAAATCATCGCCGAAATAACATAGCTGGTGATTTTGAAATGAAGTGGCACAAGCCCCATTGCCTCGATCCGCGATTCATTGCTTTTGATGGCACGTAAGGTTACGCCAAAGCGTGATCGCACAATAAACATCAGAAGAAGGGCAACCAGCGCTAACGCAACCCAGATCAGAAAATATAGCCTTAATGGTTCATAAAGATCGATAATCAGAAAATCGGCACGGTCGATGCTCATCCCGTCATCACCGCCAAATTGCTCAAGCGATACAAATAGGAAAAATAGCATCTGGGCAAAGGCAAGGGTGATCATGATAAAATAAATGCCGGTCGTGCGAAGCGCAAGGTAGCCAATCACCAGCCCAAGCGCACCACAAACACCAATGCTAAGAAGTATATGAAACAAGCCATTTGACAGGCCAAAAAACTGGCTTATGCCAACACAATAGGCGCCAATGCCGATAAAGGCTGCATGGCCAAAAGAAACCATGCCGCCATAGCCAAGAACAAGATTAAGCCCCATCGCCGCCACGCCAAGAAGCATGATCCGCATCGCCACATCATTCCAGAATGGCAAATCGGCAAAATGCGTAAATAGTGGGAAAAGTGCAAATCCGGCAACCAGCATCCATAGTAACTGATTGTCACGAATGCCTGCACGAACCAAATTGGCAAAATGAAATAATCCTGTCATGCGATTATCCTTTAGCCGGAAACAAGCCGGTTGGCCGGAAAATCAGCACCACAGCCATCAAGATGTAGACAAGCATTGATGCCAGCGCAGGCCCCGCGCCATCGGCCGTTGCCTGTTCGAAAAACAGCCGCAAAATCGACGGCAGAAAAACTCGCCCAAGCGTATCGACAAGCCCGACAATGATAGCGGCGATAAAAGCACCACGAACCGATCCGATGCCGCCAATGATAATCACCACCAAAGATAATATCAGTAAGGGCTCGCCCATGCCCGGCTGAACCGAGGTTAGGGGCCCAAGCATCATGCCAGCAACACCGGCAAGACACGCCCCTGTTGCAAAAATGAGCCGGAATAAAATCTTGATATTGATGCCAAGTGCGGCGGTCATTTCAGGATTATTGGCTCCAGCACGAACCATTGCTCCAATGCGCGTTTTGGAAACGAAGAGATGAATCGCCAAAGCGCAAATAAGGCCAATGGCAATCACCCCAAGCCGGTAGGCAGGATAAGGCGTTTCCGGCAGAATCTCAACAAAGCCTGATATTGATTCTGGCAAATCTGAATAAAGTGCAGCCGGGCCAAAGCCAATACGAATAGCCTCGTTAAAGAACAGGATAAGGCCAAATGTTGCCAAGACCTGTTCCATATGATCGCGCTGGTAAAGGTGCCGGATGATCAATAATTCCAGAAGATAGCCGCTGGCAAATGTAACAGGGATAGCCAAACCCAGCCCAACAAAGAAATTACCCGTGGCCTGGGTGATCGCCGCTGCCGCATATGCACCGATCATCACCTGCGCGCCATGCGCCAGAAATACGAAATCCATAATTCCCAGAATGAGGGTCAAACCGGCAGCAACCAGAAATAAGGTTACACCGGCTTGTAGGCCGTTGAAAATCTGCTCAAGAATAAGGGTCAGTGTCATAGGCTAAAACCAGTCACGCCAGCTGCTTCGTTGTGCAGGCAGTATTTTGGCAGCCAACAACATAAACGGGTGCTGGCTGGTTTTTTAGGATTTAGAATTTACAATTTACCGCATATGAATCGGCGTGATTGTTAAAGACAGTGCCAATTACCTTGGTTGTGACAACGCCGTCAGCATCCTTCACTGTTTCACGCAGATAGATATTCTGGATCGGAAAATGATTTGTGTTCATTTTGAGATTGCCGCGGGTGGTTGGGATATCTCCACTCGCCAGTGCGGCCCGCATTTTAGCGGTTTCCTTGCTACCAGATTTTGCAATTGCATAATCGATCGCCAAGATCGTGTCATATGCCTGTGCCGCATAGAAAGACGGATAGCCGCCGAACTGAGCTTTGTAATCGGCAACGAATTTCTTGTTGATAGGATTATCAAGATCGGGTGACCAAGTTTGTGTGCCAAGGATGCCAAGAGCCGAATCTTTCAGCGCTGGCAATGATACGCCGTCAACACTAAAGACGGTATATAGCTTGCTCACCTGATCCATACCGGCTTGTTTCCATTGTTTAACAAAATTGATGCCCATACCGCCTGGCTGGAAAATCATAGTTGTCTCGGGCTTGGCGGCGCGCAATGCCGACAGCTCAGCTTGGAAATCAGACTGTCCCAGCTTGGTGTAAACTTCGCCAACAACATTACCTTTATAGTAGCGTTTTACCCCGGCTAGCATATCTTTTCCCGCTTGATAGTTTGGTGCCATCAGATAAACAGATTTGATGCCGGCATCCTGCATATGTTTGCCCATGGCCTCTGGCGTTTGGTCATTCTGCCATGACATGGAAAAGAAATTCTCATGGCATTGATCACCAGCAATCGGCGACGGACCCGCATTCGAGCTAATCAGCAGGTTGCCTGCACGGGTTACGGGCTTATGAATTGCCATCAGCAGGTTAGACCAGATAACGCCGGCGACAATATCCACCCGATCGCTTTTCAGCAAACGGTTAGCAAGCTGTTTGGCGATATCGGGTTTGCGTTGATCATCGGCATAGATGATTTCGGCATCCATACCGCCAAGCTTGCCGCCCTTGTGCTGCATGGCCAGGTTGACTGCATTCTGCATCTGCTTGCCAATAATGCCGGCACCGCCAGACAATGTGGTCATGTAGCCAATTTTCACGGTATCTGCAATTGCAGGCATTGCTGTCAATGCCGCCGTTACAGCACAAATTGTAACAAGTTTTCTCATTATCATCTCCCTCAATATATTAACTGGCCAAAAATGATCCGGCTTATGTCTGACTTTCTTAAAAACTCAACCAATGTTTCAGCATCATTACGATGCCAGTATCGACTTGCTGCCTCATCATTGCCAATTCCACGTTGGGACGCAATGCGCATTCTGGCTTTTGCATAACTAATATAGTACAAATAATTGCTTTCGCGTGATGATTTTACTTGGCTCAGGTGATCGTAGCAATTTCATCAAGAACCGGCATTAAATAGGTTTTAAACAAAGCCGGATTTTCGCTCATTGGAAAATGGCCCATACCGTCCATAATAGTTGTTTTTGCACCTTTCATTCGCTGAGCCGTTGCTAAAGTGTGCTCCGGCGTGCATGAACAATCATATTCACCCGACATCAGATAAATTGGACAGGCAGCGGTATCAATTTGAGGGGAGCGGTCATCAAAATCACCGTCCAGCCAATAGAAATGCAAATCGCCTTTGAAAATGCCCGGCCCACCTTGCATGTAATGCCACAAGGTTTCCCAGCGATATTCATCAGGGCTGGTTGGTGCCACCTGCGATGACACAAAGGCAGCCTGCACATCACCGCCATGAACGTCCGGCCGGTAAAGCCAATCAAGATTGTAATATGGTTCTAACTTGTCGGCGCCTTCAAGCGCGATCATCGCCCGAAAATAGGCCGGATTTTCGAGGGCGAGATGGCAAACAATCCGGCCACCCATTGAGCAGCCCATTACAACTGGTGACTCAAGCTCCAGTGCTGAACAAACTGCGTTGATTATTGCTTTGTAGCCGTGAACAGTCAGTTTGTAATCTTCGTTGCGAAAGTCTTTTGGTGGATTTGATTTGCCATGCCACGGAAGGTCAAATGCCATCACCCGAAATCGGCTGGTGATATCCGCATCAGCCAGAATATGCCGGAATTGGCGCGCATCTGATCCAGCGGTATGAAGACATAAAAGTGGGATTCCTCGTCCTGCTTCTTCCATATAAATCCGGTAGGATTTGCCGCCGACTTCCAGCATGAAATACCGACCTATCATAGGTTCAAATTCAACCGCCATTTTCGTCTCCCTTGCCATCGCGCAGCTTGGCAATAATATCTTTAAAATATTGCAAATTCTGCATTAGCGGCAGTAACTCCCCGTCAATTCTGGCGATCTGTTTTGGCAGCATCGCAAAAATATCGTGATAGTCACGTGGGGGCGTCACTTGCCAATGTTTGTCCCAGCTATCTTTACTGGCCCGAATGGAAAAACTACCTGTGTCGGTTGGCAAATGGCGCTGGCGGATATTGGTGATTTTGCCAGCCGAGATGGTGATTAGATAGTCATCATCGCCAATGCCAAAAACAAAGGTCAGATTGACCCAACGCCCACGATGCTGCAACGCCTGATCAGCATTAACCCGTCTTTGTATCTCTTCGATCATTTACGCCCCCTTTTCCTTATTTGGCCAAAACTTGCTATTCGGCTTAGTTAGCAAAGACCCGGGTTATCAACATCCACATGCCAATTGCGCCAATCAGGTAAGATGACGGAATGGCAATCAATCGCCGATACCAGAGCGCATTGCCGGCCGCCACGCCAAACAGTAAAAAGGCGGGAACAAGAACGGCAAGCTGGCCAAGTTCAACCCCGATATTAAAGCTGATCAGGCTGACCATGAATTGACCATCGGCAAGGCCAATATCGCCAAGAACGCTGGCAAAACCAAGACCGTGAAGAAGGCCAAACGCGAAAATCACCAAAAGCCGGCCAGCATGAAGCCGTTCGCTCCGCAGATTTTCAAAAGCCACATAAATGATCGAGGCGGCAATCAACGGTTCGACAAGATTCGGCGAAACAATAATATGGCCGGTGCTGGCAAGCATGAGGGTTGTTGTATGTGCCAACGTGAATAACGTCACTTGACCCAGAAGAGGGCGCCATCTTGCTGCATAGAAAAATAGCCCCAATACAAACAGAATATGATCAAGACCCTTTGGCACAATATGAACAAACCCAATTTTGGCATAATCCAGCATGGTCATTAAAACCGGCTGGACGGTGACGCCTTGTCTTTTGATTGGCGCGCTGATAGCACCCGGCTCAAGATAGGCGGTATAGAGATTTTCCAATTTTTCGGTTTGGCTTTGTTGGCGAATGACCAATGGCCCAAGGGCGGCGTTCCAGCCAAAGCGAACGTTGGAATCACTCGGCTCAAGCGGTGCGGAAATCTGTATTTTGCTGCTTCGCGGCAAAGTAACCGCAGGATTATCTTCAACCTCGATCGCATCAAGCTGGAAAGATAGCGGCCGGTTATCGGCAAGGCCGTCCAGGGCTTTTTCAAAATCGGGCCATTGATCGGTGAATTTTTGCGCCAGTTGATCGGCGGTAAGGGCGCGAAGCGCGTCATAATCTTTGCCTTGCGGCGCGTCATCGGTATCGCGTACGAGGCTGGCATCTAGACCGGCAAGAAATAATTCGGCATTCAGGTCAATCGTGATGGAAAGCCGGCCTAGCAAAGCCTGGTCATCTGCCGATGGCGGCGCGCTGGTCATTGACAGATCAGCAACGGCAGGCCGGATTTCATGGGCAATCGCCGACATGGAAATCGCCGACATGGTCAAGGGGCTAATCACAAACAAGCAAACCGCAAGAACCAACCGGTATGTTAGGGCTTTACAATTTTTCATCAATGGTCTGAAGTCTTTATGGAACATAGCTTGCTTAACTTTACGGTGTTTTTGAGGGTGTGATGATTTTATATGCTGCTGGGGCGGTCTTGATTGCGGCGGTGAAACGGGTCGTCAGAATAATCGGGTATCTACCAAAAGGGGCGGCGGCGGTTTTTTGGGTCGTTTTTATCCTACCTTTGCCATCACAGGCGCATGAATTTTGGATTGAACCATCTTCATTTCAGCCCGACCCAGACCAAAGCTTAACCGCAGATCTTTTAATTGGCACTGATTTTTTAGGCGCATCGGCAATTTATGTTCCCGATCAAATTGAAACATTCGCCTTGCTGGGAACTGGGCCAAAATCGCAATCTGAACGATATGAAATTACTGGCCGCTATGGTGATCGTCCGGCGGGAAAAATGGCTTCCGGTTCGCCCGGGCTTCGTATCATTGTTCATCAGACAGCCCCCATTCGCCTGACCTATAG
>Ga0209223_10005378_pt1 | contig 11293 bp, 13 predicted proteins | sample COG_06_FD_184750 | JGI IMG/M metagenome (GOLD analysis project Ga0209223, IMG submission 184750) | Pelagic Microbial community sample from North Sea - COGITO 998_met_06 (SPAdes) (version 2) | ecosystem: Environmental > Aquatic > Marine > Neritic zone/Coastal water | place: Helgoland, sampling...
GGTGAATAGATACGAGTAATTCCATAATCCATCAATTCTTTAATCTCTTCAGGAAGAATTACTCCACCGCCACCACCAAAAATCTTGATATGTTCGGCTCCTTTTTCTTTTAATAGGTCATACATGTATTTAAAATACTCATTGTGTCCTCCTTGATAGGATGTCATAGCAATGGCATTGGCATCTTCTTGAATAGCACAATTCACTACTTCTTCAACACTTCTATCATGTCCTAAGTGAATTACTTCAACCCCTGTAGATTGTATAATTCTACGCATAATATTGATGGCAGCATCGTGGCCATCAAATAAAGATGCAGCAGTAACTATTCGGACTTTATATTTGGGTTTGTAAGGAGCTATTTGTACCATTCGTAAAAAATGTATGAATTATGGGGTGCAATTTACGGAATTTTCAAAAAATATAAGAATTCTTTGAAGGTTTAAAAATGAGTTTTGTGAAAAGAAATTTATATTTGTGTTCTACAAGAATTAAAATCGATTTTAATGACCTTTAAAGAGCAAATTCAGCAAGGAGTTTCTGATGTTTTACCAAAACAAAAAGTGTATGATTTAACTATAAATCATGCCCCAAAAAGAAAAGAAATTTTAACAGAAGCTGAAAGGAAGTTGGCTTTGCAAAATGCGTTACGCTATTTTGATGCAAAACATCATGAAGTATTGCTTCCAGAATTTGCTGATGAGTTAGAAAAATATGGTCGTATTTATATGCATCGTTTTCGTCCAGATTACAAAATGTATGCACGACCTATTGAGGAATATCCTGGGAAATGTGAGCAAGCAAAATCGATTATGCTAATGATTCAGAACAATCTGGATTATGCTGTTGCTCAGCACCCACATGAATTAATTACCTATGGTGGAAACGGAGCTGTGTTTCAGAATTGGGCTCAGTATCTATTAACGATGAAGTATTTGTCTGAAATGACAGAGAAGCAAACTTTGGTTATGTATTCTGGTCATCCAATGGGAGTATTTCCATCAAATAAAAATGCACCAAGGGTAGTTGTGACTAATGGGATGATGATTCCTAATTATTCTCAACCTGATGATTGGGAGAAATTTAATGCGTTAGGTGTTTCGCAATATGGGCAGATGACAGCAGGAAGTTATATGTATATCGGTCCGCAAGGAATAGTGCACGGAACTACTATTACTGTGTTAAATGGATTTAGAAAGATAAAGAAAGAACCTCAAGGGAATTTATTTGTGACTGCAGGATTAGGCGGAATGAGTGGAGCACAGCCCAAAGCCGGAAACATTGCAGGTTGTATTACGGTATGTGCTGAAGTCAATCCTAAAATCACACAAGTTAGACTAGATCAAGGTTGGATAGATGAAAAAATAACGGATTTAGATGCGTTGGCAACTAGAGTTAAAAGAGCAAAGGAGAATAAAGAAACAGTGTCCATTGCTTATTTAGGAAATATCGTAGATGTCTGGGAAAAGTTTGATACTGCAAATATTCATATCGATTTAGGATCAGATCAAACATCATTACATAATCCATGGGCAGGAGGATATTATCCAGTTGATATCTCTTTTGAAGATGCCAATACAATGATGGCTGAGAATCCTGAATTATTCAAAGAGAAGGTGCAAGAAACATTGAGGCGTCATGCAAAAGCGATTAATAATCATACAGCAAAAGGAACTTATTTCTTCGATTATGGAAATGCCTTTTTGTTAGAGGCGAGTAGAGCAGGAGCAACAGTTCACTTAGATGATAAAGGAAATTATTGCAGGATGAGTGAGTCAAAATTGGGTGGCGAAACTTTCGCCTACCCAAGCTACGTACAAGATATTATGGGACCAATGTGTTTCGATTATGGTTTTGGACCTTTCAGGTGGGTGTGTGCTTCTGGAAATTCAGATGATTTAGCCAAGACAGATAAAATTGCATGTGAAGTTTTGGAGGAAATCAAGCAAAATTCACCAGAAGAGATTCAGCAGCAAATGGCGGATAATATTCAATGGATCAAAGGCGCTCAAGAAAACAAGTTAGTAGTCGGTTCGCAAGCAAGAATTTTATATGCAGATGCAGAAGGAAGAATTAAAATAGCAAAAGCATTCAATAAGGCAATAAAAAAAGGAATTATAGGTCCAGTTGTGCTTGGACGTGATCATCATGACGTTTCTGGAACAGATTCACCTTATAGAGAGACCTCAAATATTTATGATGGTTCTCGTTTTACAGCCGATATGGCCATTCAAAATGTCATTGGAGATAGCTTCCGTGGAGCCACTTGGGTTTCTATTCATAACGGTGGTGGAGTAGGCTGGGGAGAAGTGATTAATGGGGGATTTGGCATGCTTCTTGATGGTAGTAAAGCGGCTTCAAAGAGACTGAAATCAATGCTTTTTTGGGATGTAAACAATGGAATCGCACGAAGAAGTTGGGCAAGAAATGACGAAGCTATTTTTGCCATCAAACGTGCAATGAAAAATGAAAAAGAATTAAAAGTTACACTTCCTAATAAAGTAGATGAGTCATTATTTAGTAACCCTTAATAAAACCCAAGACCATGAAGTTGTTAAAAGTAGCTGCGTTAGTTTTAGTTATGACCCTTACTTCTTGTAGTTCTCTTAGAGTACTTACAGATTATGATACCAAAGTAGATTTTAAGAAATACAAAACATTTGCTTTTTATAAGAAAGGATTCGATAAAGCGAAAGTTTCTGATTTAGACAAGAAACGAATGATGAGAGCCATCGAGTCGGAATTGCTAGCTAAAGGGTTTGCAAAGTCTAACAATCCTGATATGTTGGTGAGTATTTTTACAAAGTCTAGAGAGAGAGTGAATGTTAACAATAATAATTTCGGTTGGGGCTGGGGTTGGGGCTGGAGTCCATGGATGTGGGGAGGGATGAACAATGTAAATGTAAGGCAGTATACAGAGGGAACCTTGTTTATTGATTTTATAGACAAAGAGAAAAATGAATTGATATGGCAAGGAATTGGATCTGGTGCCATGCGAAGGAGTAACCCTCAAAAGAAGGAAGAAAGAATTAATGAGTTTGTAAATCAGATACTATCTAAGTATCCCCCAGACTCCAACAAATAAATACAGAAGCGCTCTTTATGAGCGCTTTTTTTATGGAATTAATAGTACTTTTGTATCATGTTTAATAAGCGCTTAGAACTTACTGAAGAAGACTACTATTTGAATGAACAAGGGTATAAAGTGTTTACCGAAAAGTATCATTTAAAAAGAGGACATTGTTGCAAAAGCGGTTGTAGACATTGTCCTTATGGTTACGATAAAAAAACAGATAGTTTTAAAAAGTGACTTTCCTCAAAAATTGTTTCTAAAGAGTATATAATTTATAATAACTAGTATGAAAAAAAGAGTTTTCGTTTTATTTGTTGCTATTCAGTTTTTTGGATGTGATGAGTTGCAAAAAGTAGTAAATCAGGTTTCACAGAAAGGGATTTTAACTGAAGAACAAATTGGTAACGGTTTACGGCAAGCACTAGACAATGGAATTCAAAATCAAGTGTCTAAGTTAACAGCGAAAGATGGTTTTTATAAAAATGAATTGGTTAGGATATTGCTTCCGAGTGAGTTGAAATCTGTTGACAATACATTGAGAAAGATAGGCTTGAGTAGTTTAGCAGATGAAGGATTAAAAGCACTAAATAGAGCTGCAGAAGATGCTGTAAAAACAGCAACTCCTATTTTTGTTGATGCCGTTAAAAATATTTCATTTAATGATGCAAAAAACATTTTATTAGGAGAACAAAATGCAGCAACAGCCCATTTGCAGAATGCTACAGCATCATCCTTATACAAGGAGTTTAACCCAGTGATTAAAAAATCTTTCTCTAAAGTTGGGGCGGATAAAATTTGGTCAGATCTTATAAATAGATATAACAAAATTCCATTTGTTAAAAAAGTGAATCCCGACTTAACAGATTATGTGACAACCCAATCTCTAAAAGGTGTTTTTACAATGATTGAAGTTGAAGAAAAAGGAATTAGAGAAAAAGTAGGGCTTAGAAATACCACTCTACTTCGTCAGGTTTTTGCTTTGCAAGATTAACTTTTTAATGAGTTTACGCTAATAAACACAACTGTGTTTGGTTTTTGTATGGGCGGTTTTTTTGTATTTCAAAAGAATATAGAGGTTCTTTGAGAATATAATTGACAAAGACCATCCCGCATGAGAAACTTCTACTTTATTTTATTTTCATTTTTTACACTTTCATTATTTTCTCAGCAAATAGTTGAAGACAATTTTGAAGGAAGTGGTACCATTACAACATGGTTTGGTGATAATTGCGGCTTAGACACTGGTTTTACAAATCCTTATAAACAAGGAATAAATAATTCTAATACTGTTTTAAAGTATTCAGATACTGGAGGTACGCACGCGAATGTTCGATTTGATGCTCCGGTTAATTTTGATTTATCCACAAATAATACGTTTACACTTAAAATTTATGTTGCTACTTCAGACCTTACTGGAAGCGAAACCAATCAAATTTCATTAAAATTACAAGATGGTAAAATTGGGTCTCCTTGGACTACGCAAAGCGAAATCATCAAAACAATTTTATTAGATCAATGGCAAGAAGTAACATTCGATTTTGCTAATGATACGTATATAAATTTAAACGGTAGCTCACCTGCTCCAATTACAAGAACTGATTTTAATAGAATTGTTTTACAAGTTAATGATGAGGGTAATACGAGTCATGTTACGGCTTATATAGATGATTTCTTGTATGATGGTACTATCAATGTACCAACACCAACACCAAATCCGGTATTTGATCAATTAGTATGGTCTGATGATTTTGATGGCAGTGGCCCTGTAGATGCAAGCAAATGGCATCATCAAGTAATACTTCCCAACGGATATCCAAATGGAACAAGTTGGTATAATAACGAAATACAACACTATACAAATAGAACTGATAATTCTTACAGAGATAATGGAATTTTAAAAATAGTAGGGAAGAAAGAATCGTTTACAGATCAAGGTGTAAATAAACAATATACTTCTGCAAGACTCAACTCTAAATTTGCATTTACACATGGTAAGGTAGAAATAAGAGCAAAAATGCCATTCGGTGTAGGAACATTTCCAGCACTTTGGATGTTAGGGCAAAATATTAACGAACCTGGAGGATATTGGACCAATACTCACGGAAGCGTTAATTGGCCTGCTTGTGGAGAGGTAGATATTATAGAGCATTGGGGAGAAAATCAAGATTTTGTACAAAGCGCTATGCATACTCCATCTAGCTTTGGAGGTACTGTAAATAAAGGAGGAAGGGCAATTGTTGGAGCCTCTACACAATTTCATATTTACACTTTAGAATGGTCTTCAGAAAAAATGGTTTTTAGTGTAGATGGAATTATCCATTATACCTATAATCCTTCAACAAAAGATTCTAGTACTTGGCCATTTTCTGGACCACAATATATCCTAATGAATTTTGCAATACTTCCAAACATAGCTGGTAGTTTTACAGAAAGCACACTAGAGATTGATTACGTAAAAGTATTTCAAGAAAGTTCATTGTCTACAGCTAATTTTGATCAAGAAAACACAATACATTTATATCCAAATCCAATAGAAGATAATCTTACAATTAAGGTTAATGATGAATGGTCTGGGAAAGAAGTAAAGGTCTATTCTATTTTGGGGAAAGAGGTGAAAAGATTTGTTCTTAGAAAATCAGATGCTCGTTATGATTTTTCAGCTTTAAAAAAAGGTGTTTATTTTATGATATTTGAAGCAGAAGGAAAAACATATACGAAAAGAGTCGTGAAGATTTAAGTTAATAATCTTACTGTAAGTCAAATAATTACCTATATTTAATACACGTTTAAATCATTATGACTCATTTTACTCAATTCAGATCTTATAAGAATCATCTACAGAGACGATATAATAAACTGATAGAAAAATCAGCCTCTTATCGTTTTATTGATGAGTCAGAGAGTGATGTAGCTGCGTATAAGGCAATGAAAATTAGTCAGAAGTTAAATCAGATGCGTTATTTAGATAAAGAATTATCTAATTCGTTCTCTTAGACTTTTAAAGTAATCGAAGGCTTTTAGAAGTCTGCTACCATACCAACTAAACATCTCTCCATCCACAGAAACAGTTTCTACTTGGTTGATATATCGCTTAATTTCCAAAGCGTGCTCTTCTTTAAAAGGATAGGGTTCCGAAGATAAAAACACCAAATCAGGATTGCCTTCAGCTTGAATATTTTTCAGTTCAACCTCAGGATATCGTTCTTTGTTTGTGTAAATATTTTCATATTTATTAAGCTCTAATAGATGATTGATAAAGGTGTTGTTTGCAGCAACCATCCAAGGGTTTTTCCAGATAAAATAAGCCACTTTCAATCTTGGTTTTTTTTCAATGTAAGATTGAAAATCATTCAATTTAAAATTGAGCTCTTCAATCATGGAAGTAGTTTCTGTTTTTCTGTTGAAGAGAATTCCATACTCGGAAATCAATTGCTTAGAATCGTTTAGAGTGAAAATGTCAGATACGTGAGTGATGCATATTTTTTCACAAGTTTCTACAATGTCTTTTGTGTTTTCTTCTTTGTTACACAAGATAATATCTGGATGTAACTCCTTTATTTTATCAATGTTAATGTTCTTTGTGCCGCCAACTATTTTTTTGGTTTGTTTGGCACGTAAAGGATGTATACAAAATTTAGTAATACCAACAATTGAGTTTTCTAATCCTAAGTCGTAGAGTAATTCAGTTTGACTAGGAACCAAGGAAATGATTCTTAAAGGAGTTTTTGATATTTGTAAAACTCGACCAATTTGATCGGTAATTTTCATGAGTTAGCTTAGAATTTCTGCCATTTGCTTTTGTAATTCTAAAGCTTTACCAGCAGCAGCTTCTGCAAAATCAGATTTTTTGGAAGCATAAATAATACCTCGTGAAGAATTGATTAACAATCCAACTTGATCATTCATTCCGTATTTGCAAACCTCTTGTAAATTTCCACCTTGTGCACCTACACCAGGAACCAATAAGAAAGAATCAGGGATAATCTTGCGGATATCAACCAAGTATTCAGCTTTTGTAGCTCCAACAACATACATCAAGTTTTTGGAATTTGTCCAGTCTTTTGAGGTCTCTAGTACTTGTTTGTATAACTCTTGATGGTCTACTTGCTTGGTTTGGAAATCAAATGCCCCTTGATTAGAGGTCAAGGCTAACAAAATGGTGTGTTTACTTTCAAAAGCCAAGAAAGGCTCTACAGAATCTTTTCCCATATAAGGAGCAACCGTCACACTATCAAATGCCAAATCTTCAAAAAAAGCTTTAGCGTACATGGTAGAGGTATTTCCTATGTCACCGCGTTTAGCATCGGCAATAGTGAAAATCTCAGGATGATTTTGATTGATGTACTTGATTGTTTTCTCTAAAGACTGCCAACCTTTAATTCCATAAGCTTCATAAAAAGCTGTGTTGGGTTTATAAGCAACACATAAATGATGTGTGGCATCAATAATTGCTTTGTTAAACTCAAAAATAGGATCTTCTTTTTCTAATAAAAAGGATGGGATTTTAGTGAGATCAACATCTAAACCAATACATAAAAAGGATTTCTTTTTTTGAATCTGGGTTATAATTTCTGCCGTAGTCATCTGAGTTTTTAAAAGTTGAACAAAGGTACATATTTTTAAGACTTTCTGTTATCTTTGTTTAAGAGCTGTTCTACATGTTACAATTTATTCTAAACAAAATATTTTATGGATTCCTAACCTTGTTTGGGGTGATAACAGTCATTTTTTTATTATTTAATATTTTACCTGGAGATCCAGCTAGAATGATGTTGGATCAACGAGAAGATTCAGAACAGTTAGCTAATATTAGAAAGAAATACGGATTCGATCAATCGAAAACAACTCAATATTTCTATTATTTAAATGATTTATCTCCAGTATCATTTCATTCTAAAAATAAAGAGGACTATACGTTTTTAGAAAAAGGGAAATACTCCCATCAATCCTTATTTTCCATTGGAAATACTACCATAGTTTTAAAGTATCCTTATTTACGGGAATCGTTTCAGAAGAATGGAAAGAAAGTATCAGAAGTTATTTCAGAAACGCTTCCTAATACAGCAATTTTAGCGGTGTTTGCCATTTTTATTGCGATCGTTTTAGGAATTTTCTTCGGAGTATTATCAGCAATTTTTAAAGATACTTGGTTTGATAGAATTGTTGCTGTTATTAGTACATTGGGGATGAGTGTTCCCTCTTTCTTTTCCGCAATTATTTTTGCTTGGTTTTTTGGATTTGTCTTGCATGAGTTTACAGGTTTAGAAATGACAGGTAGTTTGTACGTTGTGGATGATTTTGGAGAAGGAGTTTATATTCAATGGAAAAATCTCATTTTACCCGCTATCGTTTTAGGAATTCGCCCGTTAGCTGTGGTTATTCAATTGATGAGAAATTCGTTATTGGAAATTTTAAGCCTTGATTATGTAAGAACTGCAAAGGCAAAGGGACTTAGTACGTATCAAGTGATTCGAAAGCACGCTTTAAAGAATGCATTAAATCCTGTTGTAACTGCTATTTCAGGATGGTTTGCTTCTATGTTGGCAGGGGCTGTTTTTGTAGAGTATATTTTTAACTGGAATGGATTAGGCAAAGAGATTGTAAATTCACTAAACACATTAGATCTACCTGTAATTATGGGAAGTGTATTGGTTATTGCCACATTGTTTATCATCATCAACATCTTAGTTGATGTTATCTATAGTAGGCTAGATCCAAGAATTCGATTGCAATAAGGGATGAAAAGAATCTATATTTTATTGTTCGTAGTTTTAGTAAGCTCATGTAGTTTTGAAAGACCTACACAGTTTACTGAAGAAGCATTGCAAGAAGCCTTTACAAATTTAAATCAAGAAGAGGTCCGCTTTCAATCGATATTAGAAAAGTACAAAGGGAAAAAAGTGCTGATTGATATTTGGGCGTCTTGGTGTAGAGACTGTATTGTTACATTACCTGATTTGAAAAAGCTCCAAAAAGAAAATTCGGAAGTAGTCTATGTCTTTTTATCGCTCGATAGAACTCATAATAGTTGGAGAAAAGCAATCAATCGATTTCAAATAGAAGGAGATCATTATTTCATGAAGGAAGGTGAAAAAGGAAGTTTTGGAGATTTCTTAAATTTATGGTGGATTCCAAGATATGTAGTTGTAAATGAAATAGGAGAGATTTCGCTATTCAAAGCCACTAAAATTACCGATAAAAACATTTCTGAAGCCCTTAAAAAATAGTATTTTAGCCTCATAAACCGAATTTAATTATGAGAAAAAATATTGTAGCAGGAAATTGGAAAATGAATAATAACATCTCCGAAACGAAAGAGTTAATTGAGGGATTAAAAAATGCTTTACAATCGGTAAATACAGATGCAAGAATTATTGTATCTCCAACATATATAAACTTAACAACTGCAATCAATAGCGCAGCTAATTCTTCTATAGAAGTTGCTGCTCAAAACATGCACCAAGCTAAAAACGGAGCTTATACTGGTGAGATTTCAGCAGGGATGTTAACGAGCATCGGAATTAAATCTGTAATTCTAGGGCATTCAGAGAGAAGAACCTATTTTGGAGAAAATGACACACAACTTGCCGAAAAAGTGAACACTGCTTTAGAGAATGATTTAGAAGCTATTTTTTGTTTTGGTGAATTGTTAGAGGATAGAAAATCGAACAATCATTTTACTGTAGTTGAAAGTCAATTAAAAAATGCATTATTTCACTTAGAAGCTGATGCATGGAAAAATATTGTGTTAGCCTATGAGCCTGTTTGGGCAATTGGGACAGGAGAAACTGCTAGTCCAGAACAAGCACAAGAAATGCATGCATTTATTAGAAGTTTGTTAGTTAGTCAATACGGTAGTGAAGTAGCTGAAAATGTTTCTATTTTATATGGAGGAAGTGTAAAGCCAGGAAATGCAGAAGAGATTTTTTCAAAAAAAGATGTTGATGGAGGTTTGATTGGAGGAGCTTCATTAAACGTAGAAGATTTTACAGCGATTATTGCTGCTATCTAAGCTCAATAGATTTTTTATAAATGGATGCGATATACATAGAATACAACTTTGAAGTAACTCCTAAAGAGCCTGCAACTGAAATTTTAATTGCTCAATTAGGATTTGCGGGATTTGAGAGTTTTGTTGAAAACGAGAATGGTGTTACTGCATACATTCAAAAGCAAGATTGGAATTCTAAAATTTTAGATGAAGTGTTTATTTTAAATTCTGATGAATTTAAAATCTCCTTTGAACAAAAAGAAGTAGAACAAACCAATTGGAATGCTGAGTGGGAGAAAAATTTTGAACAGATTCAAGTAGATAATTTGGTGAGTGTTAGAGCTCCCTTTCATGAGAATCCAAATTTGAAATATGATATTGTGATTGAACCAAAAATGAGTTTTGGAACTGGACATCACGAAACAACTCATATGATGATTCAGCATTTGTTGGACTTAGATTTAGTAGGAAAGAAAGTGTTAGATATGGGCTGTGGAACTGGTATTTTAGCGATTTTTTCTGAAATGAAAGGAGCGCAACCTACGGATGCTATTGATATAGATGCTTGGTGTTATGAAAATTCTCTAGAAAATGTGGAACGTAATAATTGTCACCATATTTCCGTTTATGAAGGAGATGCTTCTTTGTTGAAAGGAAGAAGGTATGATGTAATTATAGCAAACATCAATCGTAATATTTTGTTGTCAGATATGAAAACGTATACTGATTGCTTGAATGATGATGGAGTATTGTTGTTAAGTGGATTTTATGAAGATGATATTCCTATTATTAACGAGGAAGTATTGCAATATGATTTGGTTTTTAATAAAAAGATTGAACGTAATAATTGGGTGGCGCTTAGGTATTTAAAATAAAAATGTGCTAAATTCGTATTTATGAGTACTAAAGAAAAGATTCAAGAAGATGTTGATGTACTTGAAAAAGAAGTAAATCAACATGAAATTGTTCTACATAATGATGAGGTGAATACCTTCGATTTTGTGATTGACTCTTTAATTGATGTTTGTGAACATACTGTTGAGCAAGCTGAACAATGCACTTGGCTGGTTCATTTTAAAGGAAAATGTACCGTAAAAACTGGAGAATACAAGGATTTAAAGCCACGTTGTTCCAAACTGCAAAGTTTGGGCTTATCTGCAGAATTAGTTTAGAATGGAAAACGTATTCAAATATTTCGAATTTTCTCCCTTTAAAAAAGACACATCGGA
>Ga0209223_10005384_pt1 | contig 11289 bp, 9 predicted proteins | sample COG_06_FD_184750 | JGI IMG/M metagenome (GOLD analysis project Ga0209223, IMG submission 184750) | Pelagic Microbial community sample from North Sea - COGITO 998_met_06 (SPAdes) (version 2) | ecosystem: Environmental > Aquatic > Marine > Neritic zone/Coastal water | place: Helgoland, sampling...
AGGGGAGGGGGTATGCTCTCCAGATTCCCATCCTCTGATTGTACGATCTCCAGATTCTCCGAGGCCAAGCAAATCGGTAAATTGGCGTTGGTTAAGCCCCATTTTTTGGCGCTTATGTTTTACATAAAGGCTCTTATATTCACGGTTACATTTGTCCTTTAATTGACCCTGCATTTAATGAAGATATCCTGTAAAATACCCCGTGCAAGAACTATTTAATTTTGAGTGGGGCTGTAGATCTTCAGCTATTTTTATTTGTCCGCAATGACCACTTTTTTGAACTAGTATCTTGTTCTACCACTCCATCAGTTTTCATTCCTTCCAATACCTCCCTGGTAATATGTCCTTGATGCCGCCCCCCGTAACCGGCATGCAAGCCGAGTGAGCGACTAATGTCAGCGTTGGTCATTTTCTGCTCGCCTGAGGATAAGAGACTTACAACGGCGCTGCGAATCTTGTTTAGTCCTTCTTGGGCAGTATTGTAGGCGTCAATGTTCATGAGTTTTAGAGGCCTATGTAGTCGATAGCTAATAAGCAAGTCTGTATGAGTGTTTTTATTTCAGCTTCAGATCGTTTAGCATATGCAAAGCTTTTTCTAGCTCTCCTTTTTCTATATTGAAGTAGTTATCTTCGTAGCTATCTGGAGCCCGACCCGACGCAACATGGGTAATTTTATTTAGTAATACATAGAAGGGTTTAGTTTGAACATTGATCATTGTTTTGGAAGTCATATCTGTAAAAAATACATCCCCTAAAACCCGCCATTTTTTTTCTTGATACCTAGAGTTCGATATAAACACGTCTTGGTTTTTTATAATATCGTCAAGCGTGTTGGTTAAACCGTCTAAGCTAATAGTGAAATATTTCCGAGTACCTCGCATTGGTGTATTCGAAAAAACAATACATCCACCACAATTAGGAATACTCGTTCTGAAGTCAGACGGTATCTCAGCTAACGCGCAGCGTAGATCATTGTGATTAGGCACCAGTTTTTATGGATGTTTAATATTTTTTATTTCTCAATGAAGAAACCATCTCTTATTGCACGCTTTTCTGCATTAACTAGCAACTCTGCTTGTTTGTCGCTTGGCAATCTATTTGGAATTGAGCACGCAACTTTCAATATACTAGATTCTTTAGCAGTGAGTTTCCTATTTTCCATATTCCAAGCTGCTAGCTCTACCCAGTGCGCAGCACCCTTTTCTATAATATAAGTTAGACCTTGGATTGAGTCATTTAGGCTTTGATTGTATGAACCTTCATTTTCTTGTTCTGATATTTTGTCACCATCAATAAGTAGCTGCTGAACTGAGGAGGGCAACTTTGCTGAAAGCCCATCTCTACATTTAATCCAGCAATTTTCTTTTTTGGCCCATTCACTAATATTCCTTGTTTCACCATCTGGTGGGCTACAAATAAAGTCATTTATTTCTTCAGCCAATTTCAGGAGGTAATCTCTGATTGGGTCAGGCATTTTCTGCTCTTTCCAGATTTCGAGATAGTCGATGAAGACTCCTCTGCTGCCTACCATGGAGGAAAACTTTGCCAGTGTATATGTTACGATGTTAGCCTTGTAACCTGCATACCAAGCCATTCTGAATACTAGACGATCTAATTCTCTAAACATGATCGCTTTAGCAATCATTTGCTTCAGCCATACATCGTTTATATTCTTCCCGTCCTTGCCCCATAACTTGGGTATGAATTTAACAAAGCCATCGATTCTTTGTGAACCCGAGAAGGCTTTTTGTGCCCCAAGGCTCACTGTGTGGGGCAACTCTTCCATGGTTAAATAATACTTTGCTAAATCTGTTTTAGTGAACATCTGCCTACGAGGATTTTTAGCTAAAAACTTCTTCTTATCGGTGGATGTAAGATTATTCTGTTTGTTTGCATATTGCCCGCGAGTGCGCTCATAAAACCAAAGAGTTTGTTGGACCCCTCCATCAGTTGAGGGCGCGAAGATTCTTCGAGATAGCTCCTCAAAGCGCATTTGAAACGGATGATTTGATGCGAAATCAGCGCTATTAACCTTGTTTTGAGAATTAGAATATTCAGATATCAACGGAACAATTGTTTCTACTTGATCATCTTGAACTACTGAAAGTTTAATTTGAACGTAGACATTGCTTAGATCTAAATCATCTTTCTTGTGGGCATTAAATATAGATGCGGTAGTTTGCCCTCCATTTACGATTTGTAGATTTTTTACACTTAGAAGGTAGTTTTCTCCTTTGTCTGCGGTAACATCTTCTGCAGTTGCACACAGTCCGTTGTTATAAGAAAAGAACATATGGGGTTCATTTTTTATCGTGTTCCTCATCCCTTTATTTGTAACTCCCCTAAACTGAAGGAAGGTTCGAACATTTTGTTCAAGCAACCTATCCCCGTATTCGCCATATAGGTCGGACATAGCTTGACCAGGCATGACTAAAAGATAAGATTTTAGAGAGTCTTTTCCAGTGTAAGCTGGCAAACAACGCACTCCCTTAGGTTGTAGTTTTGTTAAATCTATTTCAATATCTTCTCTCGACTTTCCTGAGGTTTCACTTCGAAATATTCGCCCAAAATCCCATAGTTCGTAAGTAACCTTAAGACTACCTACTTTATCATTTGGAAGCTCTGCCACCCTCGAACTTAGGTGGGCATTCGATATTAGTATCAAGTTAATACTATCTATCTCACTTAATTTTTCATTTAGGAACCAAGCGAGCTCTTGAACGGGGTCAGCTTCTTCAAGCGATTCAACAAAAACCTTTTTACTGGTAGACGAAATGAATTTTCTAAGACGCTTGTAGCAAGTTTTGATTTCTGTGTTAGTTAGAGTTTCGAGGCTCTCGTTTTGGCGATAGTCTGCTAGTATTAAGTTTAATCGCGCAAGTTTTTCGTCATAATACCAAGCGTCTACTGCCTGCCCCCTCGAGCTCATTTTGTGCTCGGTTAAGCTATAAGTTGCAATCGTACCTTCACTTTCAAGTATAGTGCATATATAATCAAGAAATACAGATCTTGTGAAGTTTGCTTCAGCTCCTGATTGGGCAAATACATCTTGCATGTATTCGCCGTAAAAATCTTCAATTTTCATTTACTCTTCCTCCACCCAAGGCTTTTAGTAAATGGGGCGCACGCATCTAATTTGAGTGAATAAGTCACTCTATCGATACCAAGTTTGAGCTCTGAAGAGCATATTCTTGGAAAGTCATCTTCTATCGCATAGGTTTGAATAGCTATTTTTGAAAACCGGTATCTTTCATACTCTTCTGAGTCCTTGTAACCAGCCATAAAAACAAGATCCTCAAATTGATCTCTAGCGGAATGGCTATGGCTGTATAATTCATAGCGGATGCGCTCAATGTATTCATTAAGAGTAAAGCTTGAACCATCGTCTTTACTCGCCGTGGCTAGAGTATATACGACCAGATAGGATTTTGGGAGATTTGATTCAAGTTGTTCAGCCGATGAAATTTTTACTGAAGGCTTAGTTCCTCCAGATTTACACTTAATCTCAAACGAAGTGTCCTTAACAGCGAAATCTTGAGGGGCATCATTCGGTCCATGCCAATAACCGATGGAATCCTCCCATCCATAGTTTGGCACTAATTCATCTTTTAGGAAAATAAGTTCGCCTAGTAAACCTTTAACTTGATCTCGCGTGAGCGTATTAGGTCTTTCTTTTTTTAAGAGATCTTGCCACCGAGAAAGCCTGTTGAGGATAATTACACCAGCTTCTTCTGAACTTTTCACGGACGAGGTTGCTCGTGCAAGGTTTGCGCATAGGGAGTAAAATAATTCCCAATCCTTATCCTCGTTGAGTAAAAGTATCAAATTTTCATTCGAATTTGTCTTATTCAAAGAGGTGGTAATACCTCGTAATTTGGGCAATTGCTCGCTTTTAGGCGCCTCACCGATTTTGGCAATGAATACAAATAGATACCGACCCTTGCTATCTCTACCCCAATAAAGTTCACAGGGATGACTCGCGCTGTATAGTTTTACATTATAGGCAGTTTTGGGTTGATCGATTGTTAGCCATACATTTTTCATTCTTCCTCCTCCTCTGCGTCTTGTTTAAAGTCCATATATGTTTGGTTCCAATATGTTGTGTTTACTAAATATTCAACTCGATGGTCCTTGTCATCTTTTTTACCAATCGGATCACCTGGGAAGCATAAACTAAAACCTACGCCTACACCTTTGGAATTTGGTAATTTAATTAGTTGCAACACTAGTAGTGGTTTTCTGCCTTCGAGCTCTCGATAATCACGAGGATTAACACTTTTATTTTCATCTTTGTATTTCTTTCTTACTTTTTTAACTACTGATTTATCTAATCCGGCTTCTTCGTCAGAAATAGATCCAAGCCTTCCATTTTTGAATGATACGCAATCCTTCTTAACAATAGCTGATGAACGTTCTTGTAATTCTCCTGTCAATCCTATCCCAAATGGCAGTGCACCGTCAGTTGTCTTTGGCTTGAGTGTTCTCAGTAATATTATACAGCTTTCATGATCATCACGTATTAGTTCTAAATAATCGACTAATGCTCTAGAATGAAAAGTAGCATATGATTCGGGGTGACTTTTGTATTGCTCAATAAATGTAATAAGGTGGTCGAATTTAACATTTTCCCATTGGTGCCCGATACTTTGCCTTGTGTAGGAGCATTTTAGGTCAGTGCTAAGAGCCTCAATCAATCTCATAGTAGTCTCCTCATTTTCTAAACGCAGCTTTTTATTAGCAGTTATTGCAGTTGTTTCAATTAGCTGCCCGCGGAGTGATATCTGGTGAGGAACTTTTTTAGCCGACTTGCCTTTATTTCTTGCAGTCACAATCAAAGCTGCTGGGTGGCTCCTAACTCGCAAACCAAACTCCAGTGGTGTCAATTTGAGCCTGGCCATTCGGCGAAAATCTGCCCGTAACTCCTCAGTAGCATTAGCTATATGCGTATACCATGACGAGGCTTCATCACTCATGTAAATTCGACATATGTCCTCATACCCATCTCGATAGCCAAACCAGCGACCCATTTGCATGAGTGTATCATACATAATTGAATTTCTTAAAAAGTAACTCACAAGTAGCCCTTCCAAGGTTAAGCCACGCGATAGGCCTAGCCCGCCAACTGCGATTACTGTTCTTCCATGTGGATAGCTTCTTTGATCATAATCAAGACTGACGCCGGTTGAATTAACTGCCATTACTTCGGTAGGGTCGATTGATTTCTTAAGGTTTTTCAAGACTTCACACCAAGTAATTCCTACATCTTTATACTCCTTTTTCCAAGTTTCGTGCAGTTGATTTATTTGCTGGTTCTTAAGCGCTTCATTGCTAGGGAGCATAGCGTAGTTACCTATTGCTTGCCTAAACTCATCAATCTTGTTTTTAATTTTCTCTTGTAGTTGTTCTTGGATCCGCGTGAACCTACTGGCATTGACCATCATAGAGTAGTGCTTTCCGCCTTGTCCTCTACATAGACGAATGGCTTTAGCTAGGATAAACGACTCTATTGCTTGATGGAGAGAGTTTGGCAGAATTGTGACATCATAATCTATCTTGTGTTTGACGGGTAGGATATCCTCGTTGTCGTTAATATCACGTATACAATCTAAGTCAGCGGATGTGGTGAAGAGCCTATTTGGGCCAATATAGTTACTAGGTGGATCTAGACTGAGTATAAAATCACGAGGAAAGAGGTCTTTATATTTTTCACCATTTTCCATCTCGTGCTCATTATCAGGATCAATGAAAATGTTAGCAAATGGAGTAGCAGTATAGCCAACAAGTGAGCTGCGATTAAAAATAGACAGTAATTCTCTTATGCCCTTATTTATAGCGGTTGGATCCTTGTCACTGTTTCTGGTGTTAATGGAGGCATGATCTGCTTCATCATCCACAAGTAGCATAGAATAATCATTTAAATTATGTTTATTATTTTGTATTAACCAGTTTTTGAGTGCTTCTAATGAAGATTTATTTTTTTTAGTTACAAGAACTATGGGCTCTTTGATCGAACCCATTGGCATACGTACTGTATTAGCAGTGTGTTTACTAAAATCTCTTACACTGCTAGTTAAAGATATTGGCTTTCTCTTGATATGGCTGAAACGAGAAACACCAATATCTTCATCGTGACGTGTGCAGAAACCAAGGAAGTCAGAATCTATTCGCTCTTGGGTTTGGCTTCTAAGGGAGTTTAGTAAACCAGCTAGAATAATTATTACTTTATATCCAGCATCTGCAGCTCTACATATCAAACCGGTGTAATTAGCGGTTTTACCTGATTGAACGTGTCCTACGACTAAGCCGCGTCGATGCCAAGGACCTTCCTTCGTAGGGTCCTCCAGCCTATCGAGAACATCAAAGGTAGTTTGGTCTAATGTATGGACTATTTTGGGTGGGAATTTTTTTGTCGTTAATAAGTGCTTTTTATAGCGCTTCCAGAAATACCAGTCTATGTCTCCCTGTTTCTGCGCAAGCCAAGGCGCGTAGTCATCAGCCTCAAATATAGACCCGAGGTCCATCTTAGTAGTGTAACTCTCTTTTATTGCGCGGATGGCCTCTTGTATCTGCTCTTTTGTGTAGCTGACACCCCTCGACATTTCTATAGTCTTAGCCTGAGCCTCTACTAAAACGGTCAGACTCTCATCTGATGGAGGTTCTCTGCATTCTAATATTAGAGCGATGGAATCAATAAGCGTATCAATCATTTATTCGGGGTTCTAAGTTTTTCTTTTAAGATAATATCAACAATTCCCTCAGAGATTCCAGGAATATCCGTTTCCATCATTCTATTTTTGAGTTCCTTTTTTGGGATTTTGCAATCAAGGAGTGCCTCTATCAAGTTTTTACACAATGTTTTTGTTAGTTCTGGATCATCGCCACTATTGGATTTTATGGATAGGTCATCATTTGCAGCGTCGTTGTAGTAAATATCTTTGGGAAAGGATTCAGAAATGAGTTGAAGGCAAACCTTTAGCTTATTCCGCAGCTTACCTTTGGTTGAATCTATTATATCTTTAACTAGTGGGTGCTCATCATTGATTTTATATTCAACATTGTTGTTTGTAATTGTTCTAACCCAAGTCTGTATTAATTTGGGATTTTTCAACTTGGTCACGCCTCTCCTTCCTTGGGTATTCTTACCCTTATTTGAGATTCTTTTAATAATACTTTTAAGTTCTCTTCGTACTAAATCAGGTGGAGAAACTTGTGACTTATTTACATTAATTTCCCAAAGTGTATCTAGAGTGTTAGGGATGTCAATTCTAACGCGGATTAACTTGGTTAGCTCTTCTTTCTTGATTAACCTAAACCATGTAGCACGCATAATTAGTCGCCTGTTACGATACACATAGAAACCTTGATTTTGAAGGTAGCCGTTCTCGCCAGCATATTTTTCGTATTCCGCTGCGCTTGCCTTACTTTTATGTGGTAAAACGTATGGTTGGATTTTTATCCTGTTACCTTGGATTGGTATCTCTTGTTCTTGGAGTTCTTGCCTTGCTGGGTTGTTAGCTGCCCCAAAAGGATCAAAAGCTTCTAGGTCCGAGTTATTATATCTAATCCTTACTACACTAGAACTGTGCTGTATTTCTGGCTTAATGAAACGGTGAAACACTGTTTCAAGGTGCCTCCTTGAGAGGCTCATAGTCTCACTAAATTTATTTTCACTGTCCACTGCAGCAGTTCCTGCTAAGATAGTATCTAGGTTCCTCCAAAGAACAATAGTACCAGAGTTAAGCTGATCTAAATGTGTGTTAACGAGCTTTTTTAATAGAGGGTCTTTTTTAATGTCGCTATCGCTATAAACTCTTAAGGTCCAATCATCTTTTGGATTACCTGCTATGACGTCTAAGTCCCATTGGCATGCCGACATCTTGCCTTTATATTTAGAGCAGACCGTTAGTTTTCTGCATTGTGATATGGATGCAGTTTTCATACCTAAGCCAAACCGGCCTAAATCGTGAATCTTTCGCTCCACGAGAGGTGAGAGGCTTCCAAAACGCATTGCATCCTTGAGTTTGTCTTCTGACATGCCTGAGCCATCGTCGATGATAGCTATCCACGGATCCTTGTCGTTCCATTCGAAGCATATGTCTACTTTACCAGCAGATGCACTAATACTATTATCAATAATATCTGCGAGTGCAGTCTCCATAGTGTAGCCTATACTTCTTAGAGACTCGATTATTGCAGTTGGTGACGGTGATAATTTGATAGTTTGGTTTTGCATGATGAAAGGGTATTTCGAACGTCTTAGTGAATCTAATTTTTTAACCCACTTATTTTGATAGTTTTCTATAAATAAACGGTAAATAATTTACATGTTATCATTGTTTATTATGAGACAGTAATAGCATTAGTTTACCGTCAGGTAATTGCCGCACAGAAAGATACCTTCTTTTCTCAGCCGCAAATTTTCTTATGAGTTTTAATAAGTTTATTCTATTCTCTATTCCCGTCCCCGTTTTAATTTTTGGAGACCTAATCTCTCCACGTTCACTCAGTATTGCATTAACTACTCCTTTACATAGAATACAAGTTTCCAAGTTATCTATGAATAAATAGCAGTCATAAATCTTATCCTCATTTGTCCATCCCTCAAGCATGTCTTCCCATAGTCCAATATGCGTTTGATTACTTGTACCTAAGCCTAAGTCCGAGTCCGTTAATTTTTTCGTGAGCATCAGTTAATAGATTTATTTAGATGCATTAAATAAAGCATTATTGCATACGGCACGTTAACGCTTACCGCATTACCAGCTTGTTTGTATAATTGAGCGTTACTAATACCATTTTTGCGGGCTATTTGAGCAAACTCTCTTGGGAATCCTTGTAGCAAGAAGGCTTCATTTGGCGTTAGCTTTCTTATGCGCTTTTTTACTAATGATTCGAAGGGTTCACTTGAATCGTTTTTATTACCTCTCGTTTTTATAAATATTTCGCTATAATAATTATCTTGGCATGCCCGATGCATTTTCCCCATTGTAGCAACTAGTGGTCGTGCTATTATTTTGTTGATTTCTGATTTTGAAATAAAATTTCCTCCGCCGTTGGCAAGTATTGTGGGCTTAATTCTCTCAGAAAGATAATATTTTTCATCCACATCCGCTTCCAAAATGTCTAATACGTTATTGTATTCGTTAACGTTTTTAGACTTTAGCATATTATAATGAGCTTTTACTGATTCACCGCTAAAAGTGAAATCCTTTGGTTTGCTCCTTAACGCTAGTATGTATACGCGATTCCTGGTTTGCGGAATGCCGAACTCTGATGTGTTAAAAACGTCATAGGTGACGGACGGATATCCGTGTTCTCCTAGTAGTTTGCAGATTCTACAAAGGGTTTTTCCATTATCATGCGTTTTGATATTCTTAACGTTCTCGAGAAGAACGATGTTTGGTTTCTTTATATCAATTATTTTGAGTATCTCAAAGAATAAGCCGCCTCTCTTATCATCAAAACCTTTTTTGGCTCCCATCATACTGAATGGTTGGCATGGAAAACCTCCTGTGAGTAAGTTGAAGTCAGGTAGAGCCTCAATTTGCATAGTATCTTTGCAGAAAGACACAATGTCGCCGATTTCTTCTTCTTCGGTAGTGTTGAAAAAGGCCTTGTATGCTTGGGTTGCAAATCTATCAATTTCTGAAAACCCAACGCTCTTGAATGGAATCTTCAATGATCTGGCAGCTCGTTCTGCTGCAAGGCGGAAACCGCCGATACCTGAAAACAAGTCGAGTTGTTTTATTTGATTCATAGGTATTGTTTGATCGAACCAGCAATTGCCCGTGACATCTTTACTGGAACGGCGTTTCCAATTTGTTGATACCAAGCATTGTGAGTGCCTCGGAGAAAATAGTTATCAGGGAAACTTTGAATACGTGCGGCCTCTCTTGGACTTAACCCTCTGGCTTGATTCGGATGGATATACATATTGCAGTCGAACTTCATGTGGGAGGTTATAGTTTTGCACCGTTCATTTTCATTTAGTTTAAAGTATTTATCCTTAAACATGTGATTTCGCCCCGCGTAAGGCATGATGTCTGCGATGCTATGGTGGAGCGAGTTCGCTCCTTGCGGCATACGCCCAAAGATTTCTATATCTCGATCGTTGTTGTAGCGGTTTTTATGATTAAAGATGAACTGGAGTTTAGCGTTGTTGTTAATGTGTGAGATGTAGTCGTTGGACTTGTCGTCACCAGTTTTTGTAATCTTGTAGCCTATTGTTTCATTTTCGAGGGTTGAAGCATTTTTAATTTTTTTAGGTCCTAACTTTGGTAGTCCTTGTAGCGCATGTTTAAGCGCATATGTTTTATGGCTATGTGAAATTGTAGAGAAAATATCTGAAGGATTTACGCCAACTCTGTTAGCGATTAAGATGAAGCGTTTTCTCTTTTGTGGCACTCCGAAGTCTGGTGCGCTTAAAAAATCAGTTGCGAATTTGTAATCATCGCCGAGGTAGGTAGAGATGTCTTCTTTGATGTCGTCTAATCGCTTGGCCATACCGATTACGTTTTCAATGAGGAAGAACTTTGGGCGAATTATTGATAGAACATTTAAGTAGTCTCGGTATAAATGATTCCTCGGGTCGTCGATGAGACGTTGGCGATTAGCAGTTGAAAACCCTTGGCAGGGAGGACCGCCGCAGACGACGTCTACATTCCGTAGCTGCTCCAGCTTATGCTTATGTTTTGTGTGAAGTTCCTCAATATCACCAACGTGAATCCCATCTACGGCAGTTTTGTGATTTATGTAGAATGTCTCCGCGAAAGTTTGTTCAATCTCGTTGGCAAAGACGATACTGTAGCCTGATTGCGTAAATCCTTCGCTTAGGCCGCCGCAGCCTGAGAAAAAGTCCGCGACTGTTGGGCCACCTGCTGAGTTTTTCTCCCTATCATCGAACATCTGTAGATTAGCATCAGCGCATGAGAGTTCTTCGATTACATTATAAAATTGCTGATGCAGATTTTGCCTAGTGAAATCGTACCATTTTAGAGGCAACTGATCCAGTTTATCGGTTGCATAGTTGCAGTTGAGCAATTTTGAAAATTTAGATAAGTCTACTTTTAGCTCTGCATACGCTTTTTGTTTGTTTATAGAGTGCTTGCGTATGAATTCGATCACGTGTAATTATAAATTTAAGTTTTATCCGAATCAATATAGAATGAAAGTGGTCTGGTTTTGCTTGCCATGATACGTGGCTGAAGGGTGCGTATTAAAGTTTTGGACAATTAATACTTAATTTATAGGTTAACCTCACTAGCACTCAGGCCATTATAATTCTCTGGA
>Ga0209223_10005386_pt1 | contig 11287 bp, 9 predicted proteins | sample COG_06_FD_184750 | JGI IMG/M metagenome (GOLD analysis project Ga0209223, IMG submission 184750) | Pelagic Microbial community sample from North Sea - COGITO 998_met_06 (SPAdes) (version 2) | ecosystem: Environmental > Aquatic > Marine > Neritic zone/Coastal water | place: Helgoland, sampling...
AGATAAGCCAAGGAAATTTGATACTGCTGCTGCCATTAATACTTGGAAATATGTCCATTTACTTTGCTTCATTGAACTCCAGAACCAGTCGCCTCTTTTACGCTTCTTTTCAGAAAATTTTTGTGCCGAGGATTTCACTAAAAGAATATCCCCGGTAAATAATTTTTTAAATTCTACCAGAGAATATGAGACAGGTTCCATTTTATTGTTCTCTGACAACAATAAAAGGTCGTATTCCTTTTTTGGATTTACTTTAACAATTACAGCACTTATCCCATCGGATGTTCGAATAATTGCAGGACAATGCCCAGGTAGAAGCTTCCTCAGACTTATCCGGCCAACATTAGCAGAAAAATCAAAGTTTCGAAATCCAGAGACAGCATCTCGGAAATTAAAAATTTCTTCAGAAACATCCGCCGCTTCTCTAATTGAACCAATACTTCTTTCAATTCCATAATGACGAAGAATGTACTGTACTGAAGCTAAAAGTGTTATTTCTTGTTTGTTTGGTTCAATGTCTACATCTAACTCATTTGAACTTAAATCAGTTGGTTTAGTCGTAATTAAGTTTTCTTTATTATCCAAGGAATCCTCAGGCATAGGCTCTCCAATTTATCAATATCTAGTATGACCAGCCAATCGTTTGGGTCAGTCCGTCCTTATAAGCTTTGGCAGATAGTAATGTTATCAGGATATCAGCCTCTAAGTTAACTTGATCAATTTTTAAAGCTGACAAACTGACCTCTGCGTCAAGCACATCTTTGATCGTACTACGACCTGATAATAACTGCTGTCGTGCTGTTTCTTTAATTTCCTGAGAAATTTTGACTAAATTGCTTAAAGCATCAATTCTAGCTCGTGAAGTTTGATAGCTTATTGCTTGCTTACTAAATTCAACTTTAAGACCATTTTTTAAAGCCCCAATTTCGTTCTTCAATATGTCAAGTTCTGCTTTCACTTGGGCTACTTGCGCTGCCCGTGATCCCCCATCATTAAAATCATAAGTCAGTCTAAAACCCGCATTAGCTACACCATCGTCCAAGGTGTTCTCTGCAGGCGCATTAACTGAGGCTCGAAATGCAACTTGAGGGCTATTAGAAGCCTCTAATCCTGCAATGTTTAATTTTAGAGCATTAATTAACAAAAGTTTTTCTTGTATACTGGGGATATTTTCTAAATCATAACTCCCAAATACGTCATTTGCGTCGATTTCTATGCTAGGCGTACCGACAACAGTGCTTAAATTAGCTCCAGGAAAACTGTCCAGAAAAATTTCCTCAGATACTTTTCTCATACTCTGAGCTGCTAAAAACCGATCTTGTAATTCCATTATTTGTCTTTGAGAGGCCAACAAAGATTTTTTGTCCGTAAGGCCAGAAGTGGATACACTCTTTATTTGATCAAGTAGAGGTTGAGTTCTTTCAAACCCATCAGAAAAAAGCTTGTCCACTCTTTTAAATCGCACTAGATCTATCCATGCCTTTAATCCATCTAAGGCGACAAGGTCCGCAGCTACAAGGACTGAAATCTCTCCAGATTTACGCTGATAAGCCTTTGATTCAATTCTTAAATCGGCAGAACTCGCGTCATAAAGAAGTTTTTGTGTTGATAGTGTCACCCCTGCGGCACTTTTTGTCGCTCGATTTTCTGCTTCTAAGCCACCAACAGCCTGAATGTTTGAGGTCAGTGATTTCACTGCTCTCATTGCGTCTATTTCCGCGTCATACGCTTTTAACTTACCAATAGTTGCTGCAACTCGGGGATTGCTGTCAATCGATAATTTTAAATTCGTTACAGCATTTTCACTATTAAATTCCTTAAATTTTGGTTTTTCAGTTACATCTAAAATTTTCGTCTCTGGGATAAGAAGGTCACCATTACTTTCTTTTTCGGTTTCAAAAATATCTGTAAAAAATTCGGTAAAATAGTCTGACAGTTGCTTTTCTTGTAGTGAATCTTTCTCAGTTTCATTTGAGCCATTCAAAGTCGTACTCAGCCTACCAATTGTTGTATTACAGCCACCTAACATACCAATTACTATCAGCATTAGGCCAAAAATCTTTAGATAAGTCATATCAGGAAACCCTTCTTTTAATATTTTTGGTATAATCTATTTTTTTATATATTCCAAGCTCTTAAATCTAAAGACAGATCAACCTATTATATGAAATAACGCAAGGTTATCGTTCAGACCTAGCTTCACGTTAATACAGAGTTTATAGGTAAGTACGAAATTTAATTTGCCAAGTCTCTAGCCCTGGATTGAAGGTCCAAATGTCACCACTTGATCGGTGGTCATACGAAATTGCCAAGTAGAAATTGTCTAAAACTTGATAATTTAGTTGAACTCCAGATCGAAACATGATCCAGCCCCCTAAATCTACCTCGTCAGCTTGATGATAAACCCCAGGAAGGAAGGTAAATCCCAAGCTATATTTTTCAAAAATACCTATTTCATTATAGAACCCGTGACCAAACCAAGCTCCTAAATCATCAGTTAATGAAATTGACGTAATTCTTTGCAGAGGCCCATTAGAAAAGTCATGCCCAATATCAAACTGAATTTCATTGCCGGCAAATTCTTTTTGATATTCGAGGGCCGAATAACTCCACCCTCTAAATTCATCTGACGGTCGTACTGAAAAATCGTCAATAATGGAGTCATGTGGACTTACAACCGTCGATGTCCAAAAAATAGCAGCTAACAATCCATTCATAAAAGGTTCTTTCGATACAGTTAAAAAAGGTTGCTATATAGTCCATAAACAAAAGGCATTGCCTAAGCAATGCCTTTTAATTCTTTTTTAATAATGTTTACTTCTAATTTAGAACGTAAAAGCCAATTTAGCTTCTGTTCCTGGCTCGTAATCATCATCATCATCTGCATCTAGATCTTCATTGTACGATACAGATAATGTTGCTGAGTCAGATAAAGCATATGTAAGAGCAAGCTCTGTTCCATTGTCCGTATCAAAGTCAGCTGCTAAACCAAAACCACCAGCAATTGTTGTTGACAGACCAAACTGAGTGTCGTCGTTGCTATCAGTTCCAGCAGAAATTGTTGCTCCTGCAAGAGCAGTACTTACTGAAGCTCCCCAGAAATCGCCATCTGTTGCTGATACGGTCAATGACATATCGCCAAGTGGCATTGTCAAACTAACTCCAGTAGCGGATGTGCCGACTACTTCTTCGCTCGCTACTGAAATTGATCCACCCATTGCAGAGCCTGAAGCTGATATGCCCCAGTCATCGCCTTTTGAACCTATTCCAAAGCTAACTCCACCAAGATCGCCACTTATACCAAATGAAGACCCACTGCCGTCGATAGTTGCATCATCTGAGAACCCAACTGACATTCCGCCTGTTGAAGCACTAATTAAAACAGCCGCACCTGAACCGGTGAATTCATCAGAACCCAATCCTGCGAGCCCATCTGTATCGGAGTAAGCAGAGTTTGCAGCTTCAACAACTTCGCCGTAATGTATTGAAACGACAGGTGTAGTGATGGCGATGTCCTCGCCAGTAATCGCTCCGCCGCCTTCCATAGCAGCCGAGATAGAAGCGGAGTATCCACCCGCGTTCGACATTGTTACGTCTAAGTCGATATCTGTATTGATACCTTCGGCCATTACGCCAGTACCATCGTTATAGCCAAGGCTTGCTGAGCCTGACCATGTCACATCAGCCATAGCAGCACCTGAAAGTGCAACCAAAGCCGTAGTAGTGAAGAGAACGTGTTTTCTTCTTGGTTTTATTTAATTTTTGGTATTAAATACTGTATATTATAAAGTATTGTTAAGTAAAAAGTTCATATAGAATACTATTTACTTAATTTATATTATACTTTATTAAGTAAATAAGTTCAAAAAGTATACATAACAAATCGTGCAACCGCCGTGAAAATAAAGAGCATAAAATGGAAGTAGTCGCCTACCCAGAGTATTCACTAAATTCCTTTTTTGACGAACATTACAAAGATTATGCGAGTGTTCACAAAAAAAGCTTTTATCACGATGAGGTTACCTTTAATCGACATTTGCGATTAGGCCTTGGAAAGGTCGTAATGGCCCAAATCACAGTAAAAGAAATTGAAACTTGGATTTTAAATCAAAAGAAAGATGGTTATAAAAACACAACTATAAACAAGCACATAGTCTTGTTAAAAAGGCTTTTTAATCTTGCTGAACGTTGGGATTTTAATGGCGTTAAGATGGCCCATATAAACCGAGTTCGAAAATTATTTGAAGGAGAACCAACACAGTACTTCCTTTCTCAAGATGACTTAAGCACTCTTCTAAAAGAGTGTGATGATTCTGATAATCTATTTTTAGGTAAAATTATAAGATTTCTCATTCTTACTGGCTGTAGAAAGGGTGAGGCACTTCAAGCAAGTTGGGACCAAGTAGATTTAAAGTACGGAATCTGGACGGTTCCAATGTCAAAAAATGGGCGACCAAGAAGGATATTTATTAGCTCCACCTGTAAGGATTTTTTACAAAAACTAATTTTATTCAGGGAAAGCTTTAATCTCTCATCAGCCAGCGGTGATCCACTTTTTACAAATTTGAACTCCGGAAAGCAGTATAAATGTATACAAACTGCCTGGATGTACGCAAAAAAAAGTTGTAACAAGCAGGAAGTTAGAATTCACGACCTCAGACATACATTTGCAAGTATCTTGATCAATAACGGTGCAAGCATTTATGAGGTACAAAAACTGCTAGGTCACAGCTCAGTCAACGTTACTCAAAGATACGCACACTTACTTCCAAATAAGCTTTGTGAAACAGCAGACCTAATATCAAGAATTAACTTATAAAGGTCATACTTTTTTCAAAAGGCTTACTAGCGTATTGTTCTCCTGGTGGCTTAAATTAGTACTACTATCAAAAATATCCTGCGTAATAATCAATAAACCTGCTGCCTTTTGTTTCCCGGAAGTAGTTAATTGGAAATTAAATGAGCGTTTGTCTTCTTTCGAAATCTTTCTTTTAAGAAAGCCTAATGATTCTAATCTTGATACATAACCAGTGATTTGGGCAGGCTTACATGATAAAAGTTCTGCTAAGCCTTTAGCTGAAGTTGGCTCACCAGCTGACATAAGTATCAAAACTTCATATCCATTAAACTCAGAGGTTCTACAATCGGAAACATACCTTTGCCGGAGTCTCTCATAAGCACTCCTCAGCGAAAGCATTGTATCCACATGAATTCTATGAAGCATATTTGGCACCATAATCTCAACATTACGTTAGGTTATGTCCCCCAATAAGATTATGTCAACAAAATCATTGCCAGAAAGATATTTAATTTCTGTATTAAAAACTATACTTTAGAGAAGCCTTTATAACATCCTGGTCTTTAAAAGTGTTAAAAAGGTCTGATACGGACTTTGCATCATATATGATTAGTCTACCATCTAACTGAAGACTGTCCGACAAGTCATATTCAATAAAAAGATTAGCTATAGAGCTTTCATCTCCAGAAAGCTTATTAAAAGCCCCATATATGCCGAGTAAATCATTGAAGCCACTCCACCGTGCTTGAATGAGATACCCCATTGCATTTTCCTCGCTTACAAGGCTCTCAGAGTAATCCATAATATTTGTATTATTTAATTCTGCGCTCAACACTGTATCGCTAAGGCCATTATAGTCTAGGCCAATAGCTGCAACTATTTGTTTGTGCTCTGCCCAAGCTAACAATGGATCAATAGTTTGAAACTTACGACCATCATGCAATGCCGTTTCATATCTAAAAAGGTAATCACTTCGGGCAAGATTTCCACTCAAACCAACCACTTTTACTCGGTCATAACCATACTCCATAATCAGGGGGCTGCTTTCTTTAATGGAGTGCAAACTATTTTGATTCCAATTGACCTCGCCAAAAGTCAGAGACACGTCTCCACCATTCAATTTATAATTTACTCGGCTTACAGCCTCCCAACTTTTATTTGGCTCTTGTTCCTCAGAGACGACGCTTACGTTTTCCGGCAAGAGCGCTAAACTCTGTTGAGTTAATAAAGAAAAGTCAAAAGAACTCCCAGGGCCCAAAGTGCCAAATTTATCAAACCCAGCATCATGCGTTACAATAAGCTCTGTAGTTACTGCTCCCACCGGCGCAGATAAAAATAGTGCTGGAACTTGAATTCTAATATCTTTAAGTTCGACCTGTGCTGGAGCTGACAAATCAATTGGATTTATAACATCTGTCATTTTTATTGTGTCAAATTCACCACGAGCCAGAATTTGATTTCCGATTCGGACCCACAAACCTGAGTCTGTGGTCAAATCCAAGAATAAATCCTTGAGTTCGAAATTTGCAGACATATCCCCCAAGGAATATGCGTCATTCCGCCAACTGCCCCATTCATAATCAACCAAACCGCTTGCTTTTAACTTAAGATTAGCTGCGGGTTTCCCTTGCAGCTGAAGAAAAAGCTCTGACTTTATTTTTTCTATACCTTTTTGTTCTCGAGCAAAAAGACTTCCCGGATTTGCAATTCCGTACGTGAATTCCTGTCGGACTGAACCGTTAACTGAATAAGAAGAATTAATCTCTGTTTCTGTCTCTTCATCAGTATCAACATCAATATCAAAAAAATTATCGTCAGTCTCGGTATCTTCAACATCAAAAAAAGACACGTCTTCAGAAGTATCTACAGACTGGCCGTGTGAGATCGTTGTCAGAACGCTACACAGTAGTAGAAGTGGCCAAAAAAGAAAATTCAATTACAGCCCTCGCTGCATTGTTTCAACTTCGAACATTTGGTCTTCAACATCTTTGTTATATGAAACGTTTTCAAGACTAAATATGCTTGAATGCTGCACCTTTTTATTTTTTGTTGTCACCATTTGTATGGTGCCAGCCGTCCATATACCATCAATCTTTTCGATATTTTTAGCTGAGTAATATTTCAACTTTTTGCCTTTTTTAACATAAAATATTCCTCTAACCAACAAGAATGAGTCTTTTCTTATCCAATTAACAGTTTTTAAGTAACCAGTTTTCTTAATTATAGCTTTTGAAATTGGCGTGGCTTCTATCTTCCAACAATCGTGACCGTCAACAGGGTCACTCTCAGATACGATTTTGTACGTATATTCTGTTAATTCAGTACCTTCTACATCGCTAAATGTAAAATCGCTTCCCATCCAAGAGTTCGACTTATCCCCTGCGGCAGTTCTATTTACTCTTTGCATTGCGGGCAAATAGAGCCAGGAATCGTCTTCCTTTGTTTCATCCTTCCAATCATAAGACAGAAATGACGTATCTTTCACGTCTGTAGGCGAAACAAAAAAGGAAATTGACTTATCAACATTTGAAAATTCTTTGGAAAACAATTTTAATTTTCGCACTCGTTTTCTATCTTTTTTATCAATAAGTGTCATTGTCGCCGTAGAAATCTGTGTCTCGCCAGTATCCCGGTCATCAACTTTTTTCATTATTTCGTCAGCCGTCATCGCAAAAGCTATTGATGTACTACCAAATATTATCGAAATTCCAGTTAAAATTGCGTTAATTTTCATATTATTTCTCCTTCAGATTAACTGTCTAGGTTGTTGCTACACCAGAATCAACAAGTTCACCTTCGTCGTTATCAAATATGTAAAGTAGCGCGGGAAGAACTATTAAATCACCAATTAACGCTAACCCCATAATAACTGCTGTAAACAATCCAATATTAATAAAAGGTGTTAACGAAGCAAATAGCATTGTTCCAAACCCAATGACTAGTATTATTGAAGTAAAAATGACTGCTCTGCCGGCCTCGTTCATCGCCTCTCTCACAGCGTTATCGGTGCTTAGGCCTTTACGTCTTCCGTTTACATAACGACTAACCACATGTATCGCATCATCAACCGCAATTCCCATCGTCATTGCCCCAACAATCAAAGTGCCCAGATCAAGATCAATACCAATCAAAGTCGCAACTCCACCTGCCATTATGATTGGAACAACGCTAGGAATTAATGCCAGAACGCCGTACTTGACAGACTTAAATAAAACAAAAAAACTTAAGCCGATTAATGTTAGTGCAAGTGCAAAAGATTTTGGTAAACCTTCATTAACATATTTTTCTTGAGCTGCGAACATGACCGTTGGTCCAGTCAATTTAGCTCGCATTTCTCCAAAGTTTTCTTGAACATAAGTATTTGTCTTATCCATGAATTGTAGCATTACATTACTCGTCATATTAAGTATCGGCAATGTTACCCTAACATACCTATTATCAAAGTCCTTTAAATCCGAAAGGTCTTCTTCAGGCCCTGTGTTTTCATACATTAATAAAAGCTGTGCAGACATGTCTGAATTTTCGGGCAACAAATAATATTCTTCCTCATCGCCAGTAAAAGCTTGTCGGATTTGTTTCAAAAAATCCAAGAGTGTTGTTGCTTTTTCAGACTCTGAGAGTCCCTCAAGATAATTTTCAAACTTCTCAACTTTTTTCAGAAATATAGGGTTTTTAGCACCATTTTCTGCACCAGAGTCCAATATATATTCTATGTTAGCAATACCCTTAAATGTCTCATCGAAGTATTGCATATCTTTTGATACCCAGGAGTCCTGCTTGAAATAACGAACAACATTCGAATCAACTCGAATATTTACCACAGTAAAAATACTAAAAACAAAAACAGCCAAACTGACAATTCCAATCAGTTTTCTATTTTCATATGTGAATTTTGGAATTGCATTGGTTACTTTAGTGGCCCAATCACTCTTATATGCTATCTGTGTTCTCTTCGAGATTTTTTTGGAATAGCTCAACACAGCAGGAAGTGCTGTCATTGAAAAAATAAATATAATTATTGAAGCACTTGATGCTAGGGCTGCATATTCTCTTACTGGCACGAGCTCAGTAACGGCCAATGCTGCAAAGCCAATGGATGTAGTAAGCGCCGTAAAAAATATTGGTTGTAGTAAATTCTCTATTGTTTTTAAAGCAGCGTCCCTACCTGAAAATTCTCTTGAGCGAAGATTATAAAATTCATTCATAACATGAACGCTGACACCCATACCAATGATCATTAAGGTTGGAGCTAGAGCCGTCGTCATAGCTGTGAATGCAAACCCAAAGGCAGCCTGAATTCCTGTTGTTATTGCAATACATGACCCTATCACAACCCATGGGAAAAGCATTCCTCCTATTGAGCGAAAAGTAAGAAATAAAATAAATATCATGATCAACGACATAGTTGGGTTAATCCAAGCTTGATCTTTTTTGCTTAGGGTCTCAAACCGCTCACCAAAAACTTGTACTCCAGCAAGATGTAAATTGTATCCTTTATCCTTAAATCCTTTTTCTTCCAGAAACTTCATTAGATCGGTTACTACTTTAACTTTGTGCTCATTTTCACCTGCAACGTATTCCGTTCGAGCAACAATTCGAGTATGCTTTAAATCTGCTGAAACAAGATTATCAAGGGCTAACTTTTCACCCAAAATGATTTGGCGAGCATCCTCTAAAATTTTGGGATTTTCATCAATCTCATCAATATCCTCAAACAAGTCATCTGTTGCCATCATATCGTTATCATTGTGGGTATATTGATACTTTGAAAGACTTCTGACTTGAGTGACTATTTCATGATCCTCAAGCATTTCAGTGATCATACCAATCATTTTTATCGTTTCGGGTTCAAATACGTCCTTATCGCCCTGTCGAGCTTCAATACCAACCGCCATGTACTCAGAGTCACCAAACTTCTCTTGCATTTCATAAAAAGCTTTTAAATCCGGATCATCCTCTAAAAACCAAATCTCACTCGAATTGTTGTATGGGGGTGGGTTAGTAATAATTGTTCCAACTGAAATTATCATTGTCACTAAGGTTAATATTAAAACCAGCACTCTATTACTTATAACAAAATTTGCCCAATTTCTTGCTAGAGCTTCCATAATTTTTCATCCTTTAATAATTAACCCGATAAGTGTGACATTCATAGGTGATATAAATCACTTAGTTGGAGTTACAAGAGGAAAGTATCTTTTTTGAACTTTTTACTTAAATCATGCCTAAAAATTCAGCATATAATTTAGGTCCAAGAAAAATTTTTTTTTCCTGTAGTGACAAAACCAAAAAAAAGCCTATTTTAAATTTATAACTTAACAATTGTACGGAGCGATTCATTGGGTGCATTATTACCAAACATAGATCCAGAAGGCCTTTTGGAATATTCAGTCGTTTTTACGGACCGATCTTTGAACCATATGTCAAAATCATTCCAATTAGTAATGAATGATATATCACGGGGTCTAAAAAGTGCTTATAATGCAACGAGTGTGGTTGTTATTCCAGGAGGTGGAACTTTTGGTATGGAAGCAATTGCAAGGCAATTTGCAGATAACAAAAAATGTCTTGTGGTTAGAAACGGATGGTTCAGTTATCGGTGGAGCCAAATTTTAGATCAGGGAAAAATAGCCGCTGAAACTAAAGTCATTAAGGCGACCCGTGATCAAAAAAATCGGGACGCTGCGTTTTCTCCAGCTGATGTTAAAGAAGTTATTAAACAAATAAAATCTCAAAAACCTGATGTCGTATTTGCTCCTCATGTTGAAACTTCTGCAGGACTATTAATACCGGATAGTTATCTCGAAGCAATATCCACCGCAGTTCATGAAATTGGTGGTATTTTTGTATTGGATTGTGTTGCGTCTGGCGCACTTTGGGTAGACATGAAAAAGACTGGTGTAGACGTGCTCCTCAGTGCCCCTCAGAAAGGTTGGTCGTCGTCACCTTGCAGTGGGCTGGTAATGTTGAGTGAGAATGCAAGCCAACTAATCAGAAACACTAAAAGTTCAAGCTATGTCTGCGATCTTTTAAAGTGGCTACAAATTATGGAGGCCTATGAAGGCGGTGGTCACGCATATCACTCAACCATGCCCACGGATTCTTTAGCTAAGTTTAGAGATACCTTGGTGGAAACTGAGGAATATGGGTTTGAGAAAACGCGTCAAGAACAAATTAATTTAGGTCATAAAGTTAGAAACCTCCTAGAAAGCAAGGGATTTAAAAGTGTTGCAGCTGAGGGTTTTCAAGCTCCTAGTGTTGTGGTCAGTTATACCGATAATCCAGAAATGAAAAGTGGTAAATTATTCATGGAGCAAGGGTTGCAAATTGCAGCAGGTGTTCCACTTGAGTGTGACGAGGGAGAGCACTTTATGACTTTTAGAATAGGCCTTTTTGGTTTAGATAAGCTCCATAATGTAGAAAGAACAGTTAGCCATCTGAAAACTGCTCTAGAAGCCATAAAACCGTAGTCAAATAGAGCCAGCCTCA
>Ga0209223_10005391_pt1 | contig 11281 bp, 11 predicted proteins | sample COG_06_FD_184750 | JGI IMG/M metagenome (GOLD analysis project Ga0209223, IMG submission 184750) | Pelagic Microbial community sample from North Sea - COGITO 998_met_06 (SPAdes) (version 2) | ecosystem: Environmental > Aquatic > Marine > Neritic zone/Coastal water | place: Helgoland, sampling...
AAATTCTTTTTGATTTTTAGAAGCAATATATTTGATACTATTCCTAATTTGATGAATAATACAAAGCTGAATTTCAGTTTTTGGAAATATTGAGTTAATAGCTTCGAGAACGTGCAACCCTCCGTGTCAATTTAAATTAGCTTCATACTCAGAAAGTTATCTTTGGCGTTATTAAACTTCTCTTTTTTATAATTAAAATGTACATTATCACTATCCTGCTTAACCAAATTTACACCATACCTCAGATAAAAGTTTTTGGCTTTTTCATTAATGTTTTTACAATAAAAGTGGCATGCCTCAAGCCCTAATTTATTAAAATGAAAATCAAAAAACAAAGATAATGCGTAAGGCGCAGCATTTCTGTAGCTTGACCTATTTTTATCAACGATAAAACTCCCCAACTCAAATTCTGATTTTTTGTAATCTATATCATGAGATCTAATTGTTCCAATTTTTTTAGATGAGTCTTCTTCAATAATAAAATAGAACTCTTTATTCTTTTCTTCTTTATATTTATAGTTTTTAATCCACTCTACTTGATTATCAAGTGAAGCATTAAATTTTTGAAGAAACTTGTTTAACTCATAATCGGATCTTAGATCTAAGATAAATTTTGCATCACAAAAATCAATCAATCGAAGGCTAAGTTTTTTGATAGTCATTTTTGTTCTTTATTGATGAAGCAAAGCCATGAAAAGCCTTAAATTAATTTAGAAATTATTAATTTTATCATATTTAGTATATTATTAAATTACTGCAAAAAATTTTAAAAAATGAAACTTTCAATTATAATTCCAGTTTACAATGAAGAAGAGTATATTTCATTTGCACTGGAGTCAGCGATATATCAAAGGGTAAATTTTGATTATGAAATAATTGTATATGATGATAATTCAAGCGACAATACAGCAAGCATAGTTAAAACATATCAAAAACAATATCCAAAGATTAGGTATTATAAAAATAGTAAGAATCTAGGAAATGCAAAAACATTTTACAATGCAATCAATATAGCAAAGGGTGATTATTTTCAAGTTTTAGATGGGGATGACTTTTTTACCAATTGGCATAAGTTAGAAAAACAAGTTCAATTTTTAGATAACAACCAAGACCATTGCGCGGTTTGTCACGATAGCATTAGTTTATATAACTCTTTCAGCAATTTCTATGATGAATATGATTCAGCTAGTCAATTAATTCGTACATTTTTTGACAACATCAAAATTATCAATAAAAATCTATCATTTAAAGATGTTGGATTGATAAAAATTGATTATTTTTTAAAAAAAAATTGCAAACCCAGTAAAAATATAAAAGAATCTATCGAAGAGCTAATTGAATTTGTCTTTAATAAGGAAGAAAAGCCTAAATTAAAATCACTTTTAGAAGAAAATAATCTAAAGCATCTGCTTGAACCTATAAAGCATAAAATAATTCAAAAATCTCGTAACAATGATGGCTTTCCTCTAATCTGGAAAGAAAATTATTTTTTTAGTCTAGATAGACTAGAGTTGGGAGAAGGAAAAACATATGGTTGGAGTTATAATAAGAAGTTATTTCATTTTTACCACCACACCTCCACCTTCATGTTTAAGAATATATTTAAGCATAATAAATATAAAATATTGTCAAAAGAATTTTGCAGAGGGGATGTTGTTAGATTTCAGTTAATTCAGTCAGCTACCAATGAAAAAATTGCCTTCTTAAATTTTGTAGGATCAATATATAATATAAATGGCACAGGAATTTGGACCAAATTAAATCAAAAAGAAAAACATGAACTTAATTGTAGCTTTCTAAAGGATAGAATAAAATATTTATTTAGCGGCATAGAGAAGGAGGCCTTAAAAAATCAACTAACATTTCTTAAACAAAAGAAAGAAGAAGGTCACAAAATACAAAATAGCAGCTTGAATATAAATGAGATATTAAGAGTTTTAAAAAAAACACTATCATACGCATTAGAAAATGAGATATTAAGAAAGCATTTATTTCAAAACTGCAATTATTTCCCACAAATAGATAACATAACTGAATCTATCGGTAGAATCTGTTTGTTTCAGAACGGGTATAAGCTTTTAAATAGAAGCTTTAAAGATGGTGTTTATGCTTTTATAATATGTGGCCTTTCTGATGATTCGGGAGGAGGAATAATAAAAGAAATTAAAGATTTTATAGAAGTTTTTAGTAAAAATGGCAATAATATTTATGTTTTTTCGACGGAGCTAGTTAAAACCAGCGATTTAGTAATTAAAAAATATTTTACTGGCAAAAATATAAATTTTATAGGGGCGCAAGGTGAGAATGATTATGAGAAGCTAAATTTTTTAATGTCACATATCTACGAATTAGCTCCTGAAAGAATGTATCCATATATCAGTCATTGTGATATAATAGCTTCCTGCTTACTTCAAAAACACCTAGCAAAGGAAATAATATTAAGCTGGGTATATGATCATGGAACTTCTGTTGGCATCTCTAATTCATCAATTACTAGCTATATAGCAAAAAATAGTTCTTATTATTATACTCTTAAAAACCTAAATAAAAATAATATTGTTGATATAATACCACCCAGCTTCAAATTTGATTCCAAAAATTCATATATTCCATTCAATAATCATGATAATTTAATAACCGCTTCAGCCTGCGCTAGATCTTATAAAATAGAATCTCCCTATATCTTTAAATATATGGATATAATTCCAGAAATGCTTAAAAGAACACAAGGAGCACATTATCATTTTGGTGATATATCAGAAGATTATAAGCAGAAGATATACCTCAAAATGGATGAATTGGGCGTTTGTAGAGATAGATTTATTCATATTAGGTGGGATCACCAATTCATTAAATCTTTATTTGAAAAAAAGATAGATCTATTTATAGCACCATTTCCTGTAACCTCTATCAGAATTTTGTTAGAGGTTAATTGTTCAGGGATACCTATTTTGGCCCATCATTCTACTAATAGACTTTTTTCAAGCAAATTCTTTTTATCTTGTGATAATTTTTTTTGGGAGAATAAAGAAGATTTTTTTTCAGCTATAAGGCAAATGAACAAAAACACATTGCAAACATCATCGAATAAAATCAAAAAATACTGCCGCGAAAATCACTCAGAAGAAAAAGTAAAGAACCTTCTAATTGATAAAAAGTCTTTAGAATTTCAAAAAAATATGGTATTTGAGAAATCTTTCATACCACTAGTTCTTGAAAAAAAAAGCAAAGATATAGGGATAATGAATGTGGAAAATAAAGAAATTTATATAAATTATAGAAAAAATACCTCCGAATCTAAGAAAATATTTTACAGCCTAATGATTCTTTTATATAATGTATATTTAACAAAATTTTTTATTTCTGGTAAAAAATATAAAAAATTCTTAGAAAAACTATCAAACTTATAGCAATAAAACTCCGAGGCTGAATTTTGCCTTTACAAATACCAGAAGTTTGTTTGTGGTTTAAATTTATCATCAACAACTTTTACATTATGACAATAATAATATATCAGCAGAAATTTTAAACATGGAAAATTCACATATAGTAAAATTAATTAACAAATTAAGAATATTTTTTCAAAAATTATCATTCAAGCAGCCAAAAAAGGGATATAAATTTATTCACATAATGCATAATGATAAATTTAATTCCGAATTAATAAATTTTTTTAATAATAATTTTAATAAAGATGACCACCTTTTTATTTTTTGCTGTGGGGGCAGAATGCAAGAAATATTTTCTATACCAAAATTTAATAATATTTTAATTTTAAAAGGGGCAATTTCCAGGAGAGAAAATCAAGACTTCAAACTGCTTCTATCTTTACTAAATAAATCTAAAAAAATTATCCTTCATGGATTATTTTTAAGAGAAGTTTTTGTTTTTTTTGATAAAAATAAATATCTACTCAAAAAATGCTCTTGGATTATATGGGGAGGAGACCTTTATCATTACAAATATAGAAAAATAAATCCTCAAGAAGATGCTCATGAAGAAATAAGAAAAAGAGTGATCGCCAACATTGGAAATATTATCACGGGTACAAAAGGTGATTATGAGTTAGCAAAAAAATGGTATAATACAAAAGCAAGCTATGTAAAATGCTTCGCTTATAGCTCTATGCTTTCTTTCAAGATAGGCTATAACAAAATATCTAACAATATAAATAATAAGCCAAAAAATAAGTTTAATATTTTACTTGGAAATTCTGCAGCAAGTACTAATAATCACATAGAAGCGATGCAAAAATTAGCCGCTCATAAAGATAAAATAAAAAAAATCATATGCCCTTTATCATATTGCAATGAAGGTAATTATGCTGATAATGTTATTAGAGAAGGTAAAAAATATTTTGGAAAAACATTTTATCCAATCCTAGAATATATGGATAAAGCGATTTATGAAAAAATGCTTTTGGAGGAAGTTGATATTGCAATATTTAATCATGAAAGACAGCAAGCTTTTGGAAACATAACAATGCTTTTAGCGATGGGTAAAAAAGTATATATAAACAAAAAATCGACTCTTGTTGATGTTTTTAAAGAAGAAGGACTGGATATATTTTTTTCTAACAATATAGATAAAAGCGACTTCTTCAATATAGATAAAAAATCTTCTAATAAAAATATGAAGATCATGAAAGATTTTCTTTCAACTGACTATCTGCTTAAACAATGGAAAGGAGTTTTTAAAAATGAACTTTAATAATATAGTGAAGCACTATGAAGAATGTTTAGATAAATATGGAGACAATCATCTTGGTGTTAATTGGAATAGCGAGGAGTCAGCGAACATAAGATATCAAATTATGATTGAGCTTATTAAGTGCGGCGACAATAAAAACATATCTTTGTTAGATTTTGGTTGCGGAACATCGGCTCTATATAGCTACATTGTTGAGAAAAAAATAAAAAATATTAAATATTATGGCTTAGATATCTCAAAAAAATTTATTGAACTCTCGCGACAAAAATTTTCGCAAAACAATTACTATTGCCTAGATATTCTTAAAGATAATTTTGACAATAGTTTTGACTATATAATCTGTAATGGAGTTTTTACATGTAAGCATGATCTCTCTTTTGAAAATATGCTATCGCTATGGGAAGAAACTTTAGTTAAATTATTTGAAAAAGCTGATATTGGTATAGCATTTAATGTAATGTCGAAATATGTCGACTGGGAAAATAAGTCATTATTTCATTTACCAATAGATTATATGCTTGATTTTGTTACAAAAAACCTATCAAGAAACTTTATTATCCGCAGTGACTATAAATTATTTGAATACACAACTTATATTTATAAATAGAGGTTAACAATATGTCCAAAATTGTAATATTTGGTTGCAAGCAAATTGCTGAAATTGCCTATTTTTATCTAGCAAATTATAGAGAATGTGAAGTTATTGCCTTTACTATTGATAGTCTTTACAAAGACAAGGATGAATTTATGGGATTACCTTTGGTTGAATTCGAAACTATTGAAAGACATTATCCGTCAGATGAATATAAGCTATTTTTACCAATTAGCTACACCAACCTTAACCAGATTCGTGAAAAAAAATACCAAGAAGCCAAGCAAAAAGGCTATGAACTAATTAGCTATATTAGTCCTAAAGCAACTTATTACAATACTCCGATCGGAGATAATTGCTTTGTTTTTGAGAATAACACTATACAGCCTTTTACAAAAATTGGTAATAATGTTATTTTGTGGAGCGGAAATCACATTGGTCATCATAGCACCATTGAGGATAATTGCTTTATAGCATCACACGCAGTTATATCTGGCTCAGTGAAAATTGGCAAAAACTCATTTATTGGGGTTAATGCTACAATTAGAGATGGGGTGACTATTGGTAAAGAATGCGTTATAGGCGCAGGAGCATTAGTTTTAAAAGATGTTCCAGATTTTTCAGTTATATCGTCAAGGTCTACAGAAATTTCAAGAGTTCCGAGCTATAAAATTAAGAAAATTTAATAATAATGAAGTGGAAAAAATTAGGCAGGATTTTTACTCAAAACGATAGTGCACTTACTCATTCAACCCTTCCCTTTATAAGGCCATCTTCTTTATCAAGCAGTAAAATAGAGATAATATTTTCTTCAAGAAGCCTTAATAATAAATCTAAAACTTTTTCAGCTTTTTTTGATCCACAGAATAATTTTGACCTAAGAGATATAAAGTCTTTACCAATAATAACGCCAGGAAATCTTGGTGAGTTTGATGATAGTGGCTCAATGGCAAGCTGTATTGTTGAGTTTAATAATAAAGAATATCTATATTATATAGGTTGGAATCTGGGAATAACGGTTCCATTTAGAAATTCAATAGGACTGTGCATTGCTGAAAATAATGGAAGAGATTTTAAAAAATTTTCAAATGGTCCCATATTAGATAGAAGTTTTAAAGAACCTCATTTTTGTGCTAGTAGTTGTGTTTTAAAAGATGAAAGTATTATTAAAATGTGGTACTTATCTTGTGTAAAATGGGAAATTATTGATGGCAAATGTAAACATTTCTATCATATAAAATATGCGGAATCTAAAGATGGAATTAACTGGGTTAGGGATGGAAAAATTGCAATTGATTTTAAAGATAGTTACGAGTATGCAATATCAACTCCGCGAGTTATCAAAGAAGATGGGATTTATAAAATGTGGTACTCATTTAGATCTCAAAAAAATATAAATACCTATCGTATTGGCTACGCAGAATCAAAAACAGGTGTTGATGACTGGGTCCGCAAAGATGATGAAGTTGGTATAGATGTTTCTGATAGTGGCTGGGATAGTCAAATGATATGCTATCCTTCAATTTTTGATCATAATGGAAATCGTTATATGCTTTATAATGGCAATGACTATGGGAAAACTGGGTTTGGTATAGCAATTTTAGAGAAAGATTAGATAGTGAAAAAGTGTGCAATTCTACAGTCTAATTACATTCCTTGGAAAGGTGTTTTTGACATGATGAATAAAATTGATATTTTTGTTTTTTTTGAAGATGTGCAGTTCACTAGAAGGGATTGGAGAACTAGAAATAAAATTAAAACATCTCAAGGCTCTTCTTGGCTTACGATTCCAGTAAAAAAGTCTAGCAGAGACAATACCCTAATTTACGAAGTAGAAATATCTGAATTTGAAAACTGGCAAGAAAAACATTACAAAACAATCGTTAGCAACTACTCAAAGGCACCATTCTTTAATGATTTTAAGTATCTTTTAAATGAAATATACCTGGCAAAAAAATGGATTAACTTATCAGAATTTAATATTTTTACAAGCAAATTACTAGCTAACACTCTGAATATAAATGTTGAGTTTATTAATTCCAAAGATTTAAAAACTGAAGGGGTAAAAGATGATAAGCTTATAAAAATATGTCAAAAAATTGGAGCTAATCACTATCTATCAGGACCCTCAGCTAAAAACTATATAGATAATCAAAAATTTGATTTAGCAGGAATAAAGTTAGAATATATGAACTATAATTACCCAGATTATCAACAGTTACATGGCGAGTTTGATCACTATGTAAGTGTATTAGATGTTTTATTTAATTGTGGACCAAGTTCAAATCAGAAAATCTTTACTTAAAATGATCCCATTCTGTCAATCAACAAATTCACATAAATCATTGCAATATGTCACAGAAGCAATCAATTCAAAAAGGATTTGTGGTGATAATAGATTTACTAAAAAGTGTCATACTTGGTTTAAAAATTATTTAGGTGTTGACTGTTTATTAACCACCTCTTGCACTCATGCACTTGAAATGGCAGCAATTTTATGCGAGATAAAAGAAGGAGATGAGGTTATAATGCCTTCTTATACATTTGTTTCAACAGCAAATGCATTTGTAATGAGAGGTGCTAAAATTATTTTTGTTGATATAAGGCCAGATACCATGAATATCGATGAAAATCTAATAGAACCCGCAATAACAAAAAGAACAAAAGCGATTGTACCTGTCCATTATGCTGGTGTAGCTTGCGAGATGGATAAAATAATGCAAATCGCCAAGAAATATAATCTTTTTGTAATAGAGGATGCAGCTCAGGCAATGACTTCTGCATATAATGGTCAAAAACTAGGAACAATTGGTGACTTTGGATGCTTCAGTTTTCATGAAACTAAGAATTTTTCTATGGGTGAAGGTGGGCTTTTAATTATAAACAATAGAAAGTTTATTAAAAGAGCCGAAATTATAAGAGAAAAAGGCACTAATAGGTCGCAATTCTTTCGTGGGGAAATTGATAAATATAGCTGGATTGATATTGGATCTTCATATTTACCTAGCGATATAAATGCAGCTTATCTTTACGGGCAACTTGAAGAATGCAAACAAATAATTGAAGAAAGGTTAAAAATTTGGGATAATTACTATAAACTTTTATTAACATTAAAAGATAGTAATGATATTGAATTGCAAACAATTTCTACTGAATGCAAGCATAATGCTCACATGTTTTACATTAAGGTTAGGGACTTAAAGACAAGAAACAATTTAATAAAGTTTCTAAGAGAGCATAAAATTTATACAGTTTTCCACTATATTCCACTTCACACTTCAAGTGCCTGTAAAAAATTTGGGAAATTTAGCGGTGATGATATTTTTACTACAAAGGAAAGTGAAAGAATTTTAAGGCTACCATTTTATCAAAATCTTGAGCAAGAAAAAATAAACTTTACTTGCAATCAGATAATAAATTTTTTTAGAAAAAAATGAAAACTAAATTAGTAAAATTTTTAAAGCTATATTCAAAAAACTTAAACCCTCCATCGAAAATAAACAATCAGAGACTACTCTCCGAAATAGAAAAATTATTAAAAAACAACCCTGTTAAAATTCACCTAGGTTGCGGAACTATCTATAAAGAAGGATGGATTAATATTGATTCCAAATCTAATGAATTTCCAGGTATAGATAGCAACAAAGTTGATATAATTTACGACCTAACAAATCCTTTGCCAATACCAGATGAATCTGTTGACTTCATTTTTCATGATAATTTTTTTGAACACCTGTCTTACGATAACGGCCTAAATTTACTTAAAGATCATTTTAGAATATTAAAAAAAGGCGGGGTAGTAAGAATCAATCAACCAGATTTAGAGAAAGTTGTTAACTTTTACATCAGAGATAATTTTAGAAGCTTGATTATTAACGGCAAACCTTATAATGAGCATTACGCAGGCTATGCCTGCCTTAGAAACAGGGCAGAAAGTATTAATTATTGCTTTAGGCAATTTGGTCAACATAAATATTTATATGATTTTGAGGCAATGAAATTAAGACTTATCGACGCCGGATTTAGTGAAAATAACATTAAAAGATGTAACGCAACCATATCCGAGTTTAGTGAATTGTTAAATTTAGAGCGCAGTTCAGATCAACTTTCTCTTGTAATAGAAGCTATAAGATGATTATCAAAGAAATAAATGATCTCAAAACCATAACTCTCGATCTTTATCATGATGATCGGGGTTTTTTTGTTGAGCGTTTTAATCAAGAAAAATTTGCGGAGCTGGGATTGCCAGTGGATTATTTTCAAGATAATCATTCTTTATCTTATCCAAATGTCATTCGTGGGCTTCATTATCAGCAAAACCCGTCGCAGGCTAAGGTTGTGGGCTGTATTAGTGGTAGAATTTGGGATGTGGCGGTTGATATTCGCATAAAATCCCCTACTTTTGGCAAATATTTTGCCATTGAATTGAGTGCTGAAAATGGCAAAATGCTTTATATTCCAGCGGGATTTGCTCATGGATTTTGCGTTTTGGGCGATGAACCTGCTAATGTTTTATATAAGGTTGATAATAAATATTCTAAAGAAGGTGATGGCGGTATTAGATTTGATGATTGTGATCTAAATATTGAATGGCCGATTAAAAACCCAATTATTTCACAAAAAGACCAAAATTTGCCAACTTTGCAAGAATATATCGAATCTAAAAATACTTTTTAAATAATGAAAAACATCCTAGTAACTGGTGGTTGTGGTTTTATTGGTAGTCATTTTGTAATTGAGCAAATTGGCAAGGGCAATAGGATTGTTAATCTTGATAAATTGACATATGCTGCTGATGAGAATAATTTAAAATCAATTAAGAATAGTGAAAACTATCATTTTATCAAAGGTGATATTGATGATTTTGAGCTGGTTTTAGATATTTTGCAAAAATATGATATTGATTGGTTGGTGAATTTTGCTGCTGAAAGCCATGTTGATAATTCAATTGCAGGGCCTGATGTTTTTATTAAAACTAATATTAATGGCACTTTTTCACTGCTGCAAGCATCACTAAATTATTTTAATAATTTATCACTGAACCAAAAAAATAATTTCCGTTTTTTGCATGTTTCAACTGACGAGGTTTTTGGCTCTTTAGCTGAAAATGAGGCAAAATTTAATGAAGAAAATCGCTATAAACCAAACTCGCCCTACTCTGCTTCAAAGGCAGCTTCTGATCACCTAGTTAGAGCTTGGGGAGAAACTTATAATTTGCCGATATTAATAACTAATTGCTCCAATAATTTTGGTCCACATCAACATCGCGAAAAGCTAATACCAACAATTATTCAAAATTGTCTATCTGGCAAAGATATTCCAATTTATGGTGATGGCAAAAATATTCGCGACTGGATTTATGTTAAAGATCATTGTTGTGGCATAGATTTGACGCTAAATAAGGGTAAAATTGGTGAAACTTATCTTTTTGGTGGCGAAAATGAGATTAGAAATATTGAAATAGCTAATTTGATATGTGAGATTCTTGATAGAAAAAGGCCAAGACTTGATAAAACATCTTATAAAAGCCAAATTAAATTTGTAAAAGATCGCTTGGGGCATGATTTTCGCTATGCTATTAGCAACAAAAAATCCAATAAAGATCTTGGCTTTATGGTATCAAAAAGTTTTAAAGAAAGATTAGAAGAGACTATCGAGTTTTATCTTATACCAATTCCATAAATTAAGTACTTATTTACAAAATATTTTTATTTTTAGATTTAATTTTAAGTCGCTGTAATATCCAGATATTTCAAGATTTAAAATTAAAAAATAAAAATAACAAAGATGCGGTAAATAAGTATTTAATTTGTGGAAATGGTATTATGCCATTTAAAGAAGATATTTAATTTATGAGGGTCCATCCAATAAACTGTGTCTAACCTAAATTCCTATCACTTCTAAGCCAGATCCAATTTAACCCTACCTTCAAACCTAATGGCAAATTGAGAAATAATCAAGCTCCAATTATTAATCGGT
>Ga0209223_10005396_pt1 | contig 11273 bp, 12 predicted proteins | sample COG_06_FD_184750 | JGI IMG/M metagenome (GOLD analysis project Ga0209223, IMG submission 184750) | Pelagic Microbial community sample from North Sea - COGITO 998_met_06 (SPAdes) (version 2) | ecosystem: Environmental > Aquatic > Marine > Neritic zone/Coastal water | place: Helgoland, sampling...
TCAGACATTATTAGAACGAAAAAATATTTTAAAAAACGATCATAAATTTATAGACTTAGATAATGAAGATAAAGTAGAATGGAAAAAATATCTTATTAATAATTGTGAAAAATTTGTTTGGGATTGGAAATGTAATCCAAATGTTAATACTATTGCTGATGGTTTTAATCAAGGTTCCATGTTAGGAAAGAGTAAAATAATAAATGATATTAAAAAAATAGATACAAACGTTAGAGTTTTATTTTCAGGTATTGGTGCGGATGAAGTAATGGCCAGAAACCAATATTATTCGTGTGGGTATGGGAATGTTAATGAATTTACTGATAATTTAAAAGAAATATTTCCTTGGTTAAATTTTTTTAATGGTTCAATGGAAAATTATATAAAAGGTGACGAATATGTTGGTGGATGTTTTAGTTTTGAAACTAGATATCCATTTTGCGATAAAGACCTTGTTCAAGAATTTTTATGGTTATCGCCAGAGTTAAAAAATAAGTATAAAGGATCAATTTATAAACCGCCTCTATTATATTATTTAGATATAAATAATTTTCCACTTTTTAACAAAAAATTAGGATTTGATGTTTAGTTATATTATATTTATAATAAATCATCAATATGTATAAAAGACGACTCTAACCAAGAACCCGAATGAGCATCCTCAGGCATATTATTTTGTTTTTCCATTGTTATAATATTACAATTCGATATTAATGAAGCGGTAATAGGAAAACTACTAAATTTCGAACACATTATTATTTTACTACATAATGTAAGTGCAAAAAAATCTGTATATTCAGGAGAATTACTATCCGAAAAAGGTTGAATGATTTTTATGTCTTTATTAATATTATTTTTTACAAATTCAATTACATTATTATTATCAGAACATATAAAAATATATGGTGGAATTAATTTATTTAAATAAATTATACATTTTTTTAATATATTTTTTGAATATTGTACAGTCATTCCACCGGCATCTTCTGGATAGCCGATGCGGTCACCAAGTCTAATATGAATACCTATAGGTTTAATATTATTTTCAAAATATATATTAAATAATGGTTTAATAAGCTTAGAATATAGTAATTTTTCATTTAAAGTATTATTTATTTTTAAAGAAGGTCGAGTGTTAATTATTCTATTTGTTATATTTACATTTTTGCATTCTAATAGTAATGGGTATTTTCTATCATTTCTATTATTATTATTATTCCAATAGTAATTAAATGTAATATTGTTTTTATAACCATGTGTAGTTAACATAATTATTTCACCAATTCTATTTCCAAGTCCATCTGGTCTACCCTTAAAATCTAATTCCATAATTTAATAATATAAACATAATATTTATATTATTATATTATGAAAACAATAATAATTATACCATATCGCGATAGAATGTCTCATTTAGAATATTTTTTAAAAATCAGTTATCCAGAATTGAATAAAAAAATTAATAATTTAGAAATTTTAATAGTAGAACAAAATAACGGTAAAAAATTTAATAGAGGATTAATGATAAATATAGGATATCAATATTATAATAATGATAAATATGATTATATAACACAAGATGTTGATGTTAATCCAATAGTTGAAGAGTCGTTTGATATGTATAATTATAATTTAAAAAATAACGAAATATATGCTATTTATAGTGATGAAAATACATTAGGAGGATTAGTTAAGTTCAAAGGATGTGATTATAAAAACTTAAATGGTTTTCCAAATGATTTTTGGGGATGGGGTTGTGAGGATAAAGAATTACTTAATAGAGCTGAATTTAAAAATATTAAAATTAAACGTAGTATAGGGTTTCATGATATGAAAACCCGAGAGAAATATTTTTTAATATTCCAAGATAATCATTTGAGAGAGCGAAATGATAAATATGGCGAATCATATATAGTATGGAATCGGTTAAGTAATGAACAAAAAAATACAAAATTACATATTAATGGTTTAACTACTTTAAATTATAAAATAATTGGTGAAGAAAATTTATTCAATAATGTTAAAAAAATAACAGTAGAAGTCTAACATATTAAAAATAATTTATATAAATATGTAAATAATATATAAATATTATATACATTTATATTTATATAATGGATTCTAAAACGCTTATAGTTATGGGAAATGGTCCATCTTTACAAAAAATTAGTTTTGATTTATTTAAAAAGTATCATACATTTGGTTTAAATTCTGCATATAGAATATATAGTAAAATAGATTTTTATCCAACATATTTTGGTTGTTTTGATCATCGTTTAAATGAATCACATAAAGAAAATTTCTCTAATTTAATTTTAAGTAATAATTCAATAAAAAAGTTTTTTTTAATTGGTAACGAAAATGGTCAATTATTATATGATAATAATGTTATAAATAATTCTAAGTTTACCAAGATAAATTTAAAAAATGATAAATTTTTAAGCAACTCATTTTTAGAATTTAATGATTTAGGTTCATCTGGAGCTAATGCAACACAATCAGGTATATTAATGGGATATAAAAAAATAATTTTAGTAGGTTGTGATTGCAACTATGTAGAGCATTTACCTAATTCAATAAGAGCAAATAAAGGTATAACATTAACAAAAACCCCAGAACATAATCCAAATTATTGGTTTGAAGGTTATCAACAAGCTGGTGATGTATATAATGTTCCTCAAACAGATACATTACAAATAAATTCGTGGAAATATGTATCACAAATTTGTCCACCAGATGTTGAAATTATTAATTGTTCCGAAGGTAGTAGAATTCCTTTTTTTAAAAAAGAATTAATTACTAATGTTTTGGTTTAAATTTATTAGTTATTTAAATTTATTAGTTGTTTAAATTCATTATATAATCGTAGACCAACTACGTTTGATGAACAATTATTTGCAACCCATATATTTGCATTATAAGAAATTTCTTTTAATTTATTAGGATTATTTAAATGTTCTTCTATTTTATTTATAAAATTATTTTCATCTATACATACATAATGGACTCCATCAATTAATGGTTCAATATGTGTAGATTCAATAATTGGTGAAAATAATACACTTTTAGATGCTAAAACCTGCGGATATCTTGCATTAAACAAGTCTGTACCATCTAATTTCCATTGTGGATTTTTTTTGCTTATATATTTTGTATATCCATCTGCTATAGTAATTTTACTAGAATTTAATAATTTTGAGAAATTTTTTACTGGATTATTTTCCTTAAAAATATTATTTAGTACGTCTTTATCGCCATCACAATCTTTATATCTATTAAATTCCATATTAAATAATTTATATTTATCTTTATAATTATTCATCAATGTTTTATGAACTAAAGTTCTAAATGGATAACCGCTATAACACCATTGTAAATTAATATCATAGTTATAAGGTATATCTTTATATTCGGTGAATATATTATCATAACAGTATGGAAATTCAATTATATGTTTAAAACAAGTATTTACATTTTGTATTAAAAATTTTTTGGACTGACAGTAAAATGTAAAATAACCACATACACCATATTTTTTTAATTCAAGTTCACGATTTTTCCAATTTTGAATATTACAATCTCTTACTATTTCCCAAAAATCAGTAATGAGTATTAACTTGGGAATATTTTTATATTTTTCAGATCCATTAAAAATTTTTTTATTATCAATATATTGTGGTTTAGTATTTCCAGGTCCTCCGCACCATAATTCAATGTCTGGTATAAAATTTAATTTTGTATATACATCTTCGTACGTAACATCCCATCCAATAAAATTAGGATATCCATTTCCATAATAACATACTTCTGCAAAATGTTCCAAGCTTTTTTTCCATGTTTCATAAGCATGCACATAATAAGTCGATTGATTATTTGTTGTAATAATTAGAATTTTCATATATAAATAATAATAAAATTTTATTTATATTATTATTTATATAAATTAAGTATTATTTTTAATATATAATTTTTCTCCAATCCAGAGATTTTTTTGTTATAGAATTATGTTGATAATTTGATCTATTTCTTATTTTTAATTCTTCTATGTATTTCATATCAACTAATTCAGGATGAACATACCAATCTTCATACACTAAATTAGGCACTTTATCCTGTATATCTTCAAATACACACTCATATCCTCTTTTCTTAAAAATATCTCTAGATAAAGTTCGTGTTTTTTCATATTGTTTACCTCTAAATATATCATGTTCAAATGTAATTGTGGCAAATTTGTGTTTATCTAAGACTTCTTCATCTAGTTTTATTAATGTGTCAATCGTGGAATTGTTAGTAACATCTAAATCTATCTGTAAGTAATCTATATTTTCGGGTATATTATTATTATCAAAAAGAGATCTATAATCAATTTTAGTTGCATCATCTATAATATGAATGCTATTTTTTCTATCTACTTTATATAAATGTTCCCAACTATTATTATATTCTATCATAACACCATGCCAATTATATTCATTTTCTAGTAAATATGTATTATTATTAGTAATTGGATGATTTGATCCAATTTCAATAAAATAACCAGCTTTTTTATTTTTTAATACATTTAAAACAAATTTATCTTGTAATGCTTGACCTTGATACATATTTTTATTAATATTATATATTAATAAAATATTATTATTTTTAAATAGTTATAATTTATAATTCTTATAAGATTTTATTTCAATAAAATCAGAATTTGTAGATTGATTAATTTGTAATTTAATTTGTGATCTTTCATCATTTGTAAAATATACACGACGGGCTAAGTTAATAAATTCTTCATCAAATTCTTGTTTGTATTCTTTTTCTCTAATTTTATCTTCAATTTCCCATAAATTATTGTTTATTTTTAGTAACTCAGAATATAAATTGTTATTAAAATTTATTTTACTTGATATATCTTTTAAATAATTGTATTCTTTTAATACCAATAAATTTTTACTTGTATCTAAAATTTTATTACATTTAATTTCTAAAATTGATAGTTTGTCTAAAATCTCTCCATTACTTACTTCAATTTTCATATATAAATATTATTTATGTTTATGTTTATATTTATATTTATATTTATATTTATATTTATATTTATATAAATGAGTATTTTTACATTTGGTTTAGGCAATGAAGTTACTTTAGATCAAATATGTGATTTATCATTTAATAATTATGATAGAATAAATACAAAATTTACTAATTTTAATAATAAAAAGCCAACTGCAATATTACATAGATTTAAAGATTGTGTATTATCGGGAAATCTTTTAAGAGATAATTATGGTACCATGGCTTGCGATGGAATAGCAACTAGACCAGATATGTATCATTTTAATTCAACACATAAAAGAACACTAATAGTATAATTTTTTTATAATTAATTTTACTTATCTAAATAATAATTATAATATTTAAATACATTTTTTAAAAATCTAACAGGAAAATATTTATCAATTAACTTATCACTATCTTCGCTATTAAACCATACTATTACAAAAAATGGAAATGCACATAACTCATTTTTTCACTATAAATCTCTATTTAAATAATATTTTATTTTTAATTCAAAAACTCATATAATTTTTCTAGAGTAATTTTACTAACTTTATCCACAGCTTCCAATGTATTTGAACCGTTATGTGAACCAAAAATATTTTGCTTATAATTTCGCAAATTATTTTTTTCAGATAATGGTTCTTCTTCAAATACATCAAAACCAACGCTATCTATAAATTCGCTTTCTAAAAGGTCGCATACATCTTTTTCGCAAATAACTGGTCCTCTTCCTACATTAATAATTTTAACACCCTTTTTACATAATAAAATTTTTTCTTTATTTATTAAATGAAATGTATTATTATTAAGTGGACAACAACATATAATATAATTTGCTTCTTCAAGACATTTATCTAATTTGTCAAAATTACAATTTTGTAATTCTATAAGAGTCTCTGTATTAATAGATGGATTATTATATTCTCCCTTTATTAAACCATCTATATACGTTTTTGAAAATGCTGGATCAGAAACCCAAACATCTAATTTAAATGCTAATAATTTTCTTGCTATACATCTTCCTATATCACCAAAGCCAACCAAACATACCTTTTTCCCTACAAGTGTCACTCCGGTTGGTTTCAACCATTCATTATTTTTATGACCTTCATTAATTATATGTAATCTTCTAGTTAAAGATAAAAGATACCCAACAGCAACATCTGAAACCTCCTCTCCAAAAACCTGTGGTATATTAGTTATTGGTATTTTTAGCTCTCTACAAGCATCAAAATCTACATTATCTGTACCAACACCCCATTTAACAGCAGCCTTCAAATTTCCTTTTTTCCCTTGTTCAAATACTTTCCTAGTAGCTGGATCATCTCCAATAATCCATCCATCATAAATATGTATAATTTCACATAATTCTTCTTCGTTCATTGTTTGTTTAAAAATAGGAATTTCTATTTCAAAATTATATTTTTTTATTAAATCGTTGTAATCCTTTATTCTATTTATCATTGGTGGACATGTTAATAATATTTTTTTCATTATTATATAATATGAATTAAATTTAAATACTATTTAAATAATATCATATATGACAGATATTAATATTTGCGCAATAATACCGATAAAACATATTTCAGAAAGAGTTCCAGGTAAAAATTATAGACAATTTAATAGAATTCCTTTATTTAAAATAATAATTAATACATTATTGGAATCGAAATATTTAAAACATATAATTGTTGATACAAATAGTGATATAGTTAAAAATATAATTTTAAAAGAATATAGTAAGGAACAAATAACTGTTTATGATCGTCCTGAATCTATCAGTTCGGGAGATACACCCGTTAATTTATTATTAGAAAATTTAATTACTAAATTAAATCTTAATTATGATTATTATTTTCAAACACATACAACCAACCCCTTATTAACATTTGAAACAATAGATAATAGTATTGAAACTTTTTTAAAAAAGAAAGATATTTATGATAGTTTATTTTCTGTTAAAAAAATACAGTCCAGATTTTATAAATTACAAAATACAGATATAGTTGCTTTGAATCATAATATTAATGAATTAATACCAACTCAAAAATTAAAACCTATTTATGAAGAAAATTCATGTATTTATATTTTTTCAAAAGAAACTTTATTTACAAAACATCATCGGATAGGATATAAACCATTAATGTTTGAAATGAATGATATAGAATCACAAGATATAGATACAGAAACCGATTTTGTTATTGCAGAAATATTATATGAAAAAAATATAGTTAGTAAAAATAAAATAGTATTAATAACAGGAGTATCTGGAGATATTGGAAAATCAATAGTTAGTGTATTTAAAAAAAATAATTGGTTTATTATAGGTATAGATATTCAAAATAACAATGATAAAAATATTGATCTGTTTTATAAAAAAGATTTAACAAATAACAATGATGTTAAATATATAGTATCTAATATAATAGATAAATTTGATCATATTGATTGTATAATAAATAATGCCGCAATACAAGTATGTAAAGATATATGGGATTTATCATATGATGAATGGGATTTAACATTTTCTTGTAATTTAAAAATTTGCTTTACATTAACAAAAGAATTACTTTGTTTATTAAAAAAATCGGAACAAGGTAATATTATAAATATTGGTTCAGTTCATTCATTATGTTCTTCTAAAAAAATAGCTGCGTATTCAAGTAGTAAATCCGCACTAATAGGATTAACAAAAAATTTAGCAATAGAACTAGGCGAATATAATATTCGCGCCAATGCAATTTCTCCCGGCGCAATTAAAACAAAAATGTTACTTGATGGTTTGGAGCGCAATCAAAATATAGACATCGATAAAAGTTTAGAAAAAATTAACAATAAACATTTATTAAAAGAAATAGGCGACCCTATTGATGTTGCTGAATTATGTTATTATATAATAAAAAATAAATTTTTAAATGGAACCAATGTTGTAATGGATGGTGGTGTATCAATACAATTATCTAGTGAAAGTTAAATAATTTATTTTTCTAATATTATTAAACTATTTACTTATTCTCCAAATTAAGACAAAATTCATTCACCACCGATGTAGCCTGATACAACATTTGCTCATTTAATTTATTCGAATTAACAACATTATTATACATTTCTTCGTTGTTTGCCAACATATTCACTTTTTGTAGTAATTGTGGGTCGCGAGCTTTTATGATAGAAGAATCGTTTATAAATCGTTCGCTATTTACTGGTCCATCGTATATTGGAATTGTTTTTGCATAAAATGCGTTAAATATTTTTTCTGTTATATACCCATCTTGAATACTATTCTCTATTACCGCTACAAATTTATAGTTACTCATTGCCTCTATTAATTCGGGCGATGCGTAACACGTTTTCCCTACTATTTCGGGATGATTCATTATATGTCCACATTGACCAGGATACGTATTGTTAAATAAATTCATTAATCCCGTTTTAACATTATTCATCGTATTACGACTAATAAACAATATTAATTTTTTACAATCAAAGCTTTTACGCGCGATCATTCGTTCGGGGTGGTTATGATAGTGAATCATACGAAAATATATTGTCGGTATCACCATTGCGTTACCCAAATACCCATGATTATCAATGTCGTTATAAATAAATACATTTATGCGTTTATTGCCAAAATGACCAAATTTATTGCGGAATTTATACCAGGTTCGTTCTTTTGGTGTGATATTTTCAACAGAAAACAATATAACTATTTCATCATCGTTAAATATACTATCATCCTCGTGTTGTAATCCTATAATGTTTGCTTTTTGATTATTATCTGTATATGTAATATTATTAATACTTGGAAATAATAATTCACTAAAATAATCTTTTGGAATATGGAAGTATTCTGTTACGGTATCAACTATATGATCCTTATCTGTTATTTTAACATTCACCATTTTATTAATATATAAAATATTTTTATATTAATTGAATTATCTTATATTATAATCAGTAATGTCTTCCAATATAATCACGAATTACGATTTTGTGTGAATTACACATTCTTTTATATTTATTAACTAAAATTATATTACTATTCATATTGGATATATCATAACGCGGAAGACCGCCAACATTTACAGATAAATGTTTTACGAGAGGAAAAAAATGACGAGGCTTATAAACAACATTATACCAGTCATCGCAATGCCAATTTCTAATACTTTCGGGGAAAAACCAACCGAATATTTCCATATGTTTTCTAGAAACGAACGCCTGTGTTAATATAGTTGAGTTATTATTGATTGGACCGGTTAATCCTATATTTTTATTTTTCTTAAGCGTGTTAATCGAATCGTTTACCCATCCGCTTGTTCTAAATGAGATATCATCTCCGCACTGGTAGAAATATTCACATTTATCATCATACGCCCGCTTGAAGAGGACATTCCACATTTTAGTGAGGAATCCTTTTTCGATATTTACAAATGAAATATATTCTACGCTTACATTATTGTATTCTTCCAATAGTGTTATAATTTTATTTTGCTCGTTCGGTTTAGAATATATACGGTCGTCCGAATCATAGCCAATATAAAATATGTAACTATGCTCGTCGTCGTATGTTTTCAAAAAACTATCAATAGTAATTTTCATTAAATATGAATCGTCCATATTTTTCCAACTGTCCCTCTTTTTTGACGTACAAGGAATAAGAAATCCGATTTTATGTTTATCACTCATATAAATAATATTATTTATTAATTAATATTATTGATTTCAACGAATTTAATCCTTTTTAAAATCGGGCATTAGTCCCTCCGCCTTCATTGAGCGGATGAGACGTGTCATTCCGATTCCGCCACCACAGCGTTCAAAAAATTCAAAATCTAAATAGTCCTTCATCTCTCGTTCCGTTCGTTCCGCTCCAAAGAGGTCGTATAACTTCTTCTTGTAGCCACCGTCGCTAATCGTGTTGAAGCGGTTGCGCATCACCTCCTTGTCTACCTCGCGCTCCGCCGACCCGAAGGTCTCTTGGCCGCTCAGGATGACGTCCACCTTCTTGGCGATGTCCTTCTTGTCGCCGTCGTAGCGTCTCATGTTCCAGAACGGGTCGGTGGACTCGGGGAAATCCTTCAGGAAGAAGGTGGCCGACTTGTCCTTGGCCAGCAGCGCCTCCTGCTCGCTCTCCAGCTCCTCCACACCATACTCCTTCGCGATGTCGCCGTAAGTCCCCTCTACGAACTTCGTCTCGTCGTAGCCGAGGAATCGCAGAAGGTCCTTCTCCATTCCGATTAGCACGTCGATGCCGCCGTGCATCTCGAACTCAAAGAGCGGGAAGATGAGGTCGTGCCTGCCGTCAATCGGCGTCTGCTCCTGGCGGTAGCTGGTGGAAAGGCAGAAGTACCCCTTCGCCTTCGGGTTCTTGAGAAGCTCGTATTCCAGCCACATCTGGCCCGTCTGCGGAAGCGGCCACACCTTGTCCGCGTAATCGAACTTGGCCACGGTGAACGGGTCCTCGCACGCCGCCAGAATGCTGAGACGGTTCTGCGGGTGCGCCTCTAAGAAACCGAGGCTCTTGAAGAATTCACGGAGCTTAGTAACAACATAGTCAAATTCGTAACTGTCTATGATGAGCGACGAGTCGTAAATGGACTCGGTCGCCTTGCCATATGCGAGATTCTTAGCCTCCTCACCCTCAACACTAACCTCCACCTCCACCAGTGGGTCACAAGGACATCCGCCGTCACGACAGCTCGCGAGAGAACCACATACCTTGTCCACAATAGACGGTTCGGATTTAATCTCTACCACCTCCACCTCACTAGACGAAACAGATGTAGACGTCTCCGAAACCTCTGGCAGCGTAACCAGACCGTTGCTTGTTTCGGTGAATCCGCTAATCGGCTGCTCCCTAATCACCTCTGGCTCCGAATCAGGCTCCACAGCAACCTTTACCACCTCTGGCTCCGGCTCGGGCTCCACAGCAACCTTTACAACCTCTGGCTCCGGCTCGGGCGTAGATGGCTGCGCGATTAATGTCGGGCTAGGACTGGGTGTCGGTGTAGGGTCCAAAATAATGTTGATTTTTGGAGGGGACGTGTTTTCCTTACTGTCCGTGGTAGGACTTTCAGGTGAAACGGGCGGATTTTGAGCGTTTGCGTCTGTGGTGGCGGGCGGAATCTCACTCATTAAATAAACTATATATTATTATTTAAATCAATTACGCATTATTTTTAGCTCTCAGATTTAATATGATTGTCGTCAAATAT
>Ga0209223_10005402_pt1 | contig 11263 bp, 10 predicted proteins | sample COG_06_FD_184750 | JGI IMG/M metagenome (GOLD analysis project Ga0209223, IMG submission 184750) | Pelagic Microbial community sample from North Sea - COGITO 998_met_06 (SPAdes) (version 2) | ecosystem: Environmental > Aquatic > Marine > Neritic zone/Coastal water | place: Helgoland, sampling...
GGCCCTTTGTGCACATCCCGGACTCGGTGGGGACCCCAGACGGGTTAGTTGCAGATTCCGCGGGTGGAGCCTGGGTCGCGATGTGGGGCGGTGGAGCGGTAATCCACGTTTCACACGAAGGTGAAATCGACGAAAGGATTGAGGTGGGAACCCCCTTCCCCACCGCTGTCGCGTTTGACGTTGAAGATAACCTCCTCATCACCAGTGGATCCATTGTTTTTCGAGAACAATCGCTCCCCGTGCCATTGGGGGCAGGGGATTTGTGGATTGTGGCCGCAGGAGACCACGGAACTCGAGGACTCCCACCCGTAACTTCGCTGTTGTCAACACAGTGCGCGACATCTTTTGATTCCCTGACAACGATTCCTTCTGGAGGAAGCACCAACTACAGTAAGTGGAGAGAGGAAGACTCATGAATCACAACCCCGATGACCTTATCCAGTGGCTGTGCCACTCACACCCCGACACGGTGGTCGAAGAGGTCATCGACAAGCTCGATGACGGTATTGCCATCGAGACTCTCTGGGCGGCCGGGGCGCTGACTGCCGCGAGGTACGTGAGTAACCAGGCGCGGAACCTTCTGGGCTTTGTCTCGCACGCGATGATTGGGTGCGAAGACGCGCGACAAGCCGCGGTGGGGCAACCCGAGCACATCCAGCGTCTTCTCCTGATTCAAGCCTTGACGCAAGTTGTCGTCGATCTGCATGATCCATGCTTTGCCCCCTACGAGCTTATTGATGTCTGGGGAATCGACGAAAGCTCACCCGAAGAAAGCATCGCCCAATTGCGCAACGACGTGAAATTTGGGGAATGGCTCAGAGCTGACCACCGGCTCGTTGGTTTAGAGCGCACAATCCCTCGCGACGACCTCATCGATGTGATTTTGGACATCGGACTCGAGGGAATTGTCACGGATGATCACACGCTGATCACCCCGTCATTGTCCATGGACATGATGGAGCTGACCGGGTGGGACGCGGGCTTCCCGATGCTTCGCGGCACCATGCGCTACTCCTGCACGTTTCCGAGAAACCTAGCTCCCTATGCTCACGCCACCGAGCTTGTTTCTCATCATGGTCTGGAAAACGGACCGGTTGAGGGCCCCCGTGACGAGGCATCGGCTGCAACTCTGCGGCACACACTGTTGCAGGCTCCTGCAGAAGAGCGACCGGAAATAGTCGCTCGTGCGCTTGCCGGCGACAACATGACTGCGGAAACAGTGATGTCAGCCTTGTCCCTTGCTGCTTGCGATATGTATTTGCAAGTCGATCCGGTACCTCACGATGATTTTGACGCGGTGAGCCGTGAGGTTGCTCCGATCCACATTGGAACCACTCTTAACATATTGCGCGCTTCGCTTCCACGGATGAAGCCTCGTACCCAGTCTCTGGCCGTGGTGATGGGTGGGTGTTTGCTCGAACGAGGGCCCAGTGTGCTCAACGAAGATTTTGAGTTCGTGCCCTTCGTTGCCTCCCGGTCCTACCCCTACGAGGAAGACGTCGAGCCCCTACTGGACCGCACGACGCAAGAACTCCTTGGAGAACTCGATGGCGCACTCCACTCACACGACGTGCGGCGCACCACAGCACTCGTGGCGGCCTACCACCGAGGCGGAGGCGAAGCCGAGGAACTCATTTCGGATCTGGTGAGAGTCGCCTGCACGGACGATGGAACGTTAATGCACAACGTAAAACACCTTCACGCGTGCCTCGAGGAGTTCAGGATGTCCACACACCCAGACAAGTGGAATTTCTTAATTGCGGCGGCGAAATGGGTGTCGTGGTATGCCGGAAAAGACACTCAATTTTTTGACCGCGCAAAAGACCGAATTGCTCCACAGCTTGTGAGCTAGCTCTGCAGAGAACGCCTCGGCAGACGTAGCGCCGAGCGAAAGCGCAGATGAGTCATCACCGAAGTGGCGAGGATGTGGTGTGCAGAAGCATGTCCTATCGGAAGTCGAGGTGCGGAAGTCGCCCTCTCTGAGGTACCCGCTGGACAAACACATCCCCGGCTCGATCGAACTGCGCTGAGGCGTGAGGCGTCATAGTGAATTGCGCAGACGTCATGATGACGGTGTCGAGCTCAGGCCCTGCAAAGCACAAGCTCGTTGACTGTGGCGACGCAACGGATATGGAATCAACAACAGCACCTGAGCTGTCGAAGTGATCCACTCGTCCCTCGCCCCACAAGGCCAACCACACCTCGCCGTGCGCATCGAGTGCCAGACCGTCGGGTGTGCCGTTGGTGTCAAATCGACGTGGAGTGGGGGTGAGCCCCGATTCATCCCAGTGATAGCAGTGAATATCCTCGGCAGGCCCATTCACAAACCAGAATTCGTCCTGCCACCAGTCGAGCCCGTTGGGAATCGTGAGACCTTCCAGTAACTGCTGCGCCGAACCGTCCCGACCGATGCGCCACAGACTGCCGCGCCCCTCTGTCGCCGCATAATCCATGACTCCCACCCACAGTTTCCCGTCTGGGCCTAGCTTGCCGTCATTGAATCTCACGTCGGCGCCCCGCACCGGAAGCTCACACACGGCGGTGCGATTTCCCTCAGAATCTCGCAAGAAGACGCCTCCCTGTTCACACAATACAAAGCCCCCGTCCGCCAGCGGCAAAGCGGCCCCGACATCACCCTGCGTCGCGAACTCGTCGCGATGAATCAAGTGCGTGTCGCGCAGCTCAAAGAGGTGCACCCGACGTTCGAAAATGTCCACCATCGAGACTCTCTGAGTGAGCGGATTCCAGGCCGGGCCCTCTCCGAAGTCGAAGGCGAACTGCCCCGTAGGTACCGATTGATAATCAACCACAAGAGCTCGCAATATCGTTGGCCCTCAGTGCCCTGCGGGCAATTTCGCCAAAATCACCGGCTGAAATCAACTCTTGGGGTGCTATCCAACTCCCCGTAACGGCAAAGACATTGGGCTCACGCAAATAGCTCTCCAGGTTGCTCTCAGAAACTCCGCCACTAGGCAGAAGCTTGATGTCTGGCAATACTGCCCCGATCGAGCGAGCAAACTTTTCAGCGCCGAGTAGATCTGCCGGGTAGACCTTCTGACATGTAAAGCCGAGATCCAGAGCAGTGTGGGCCTCAGTGACTGTCGCGATTGCCGGCACAAAAGGCCAGTTGGCCGCGAGTGCCGCCTCCATCACCGGGTGCGTCGAGGAGGGTGCCAGTCCAAAACTGGCTCCAGCATCAATGGCGTGCCCCACCTGTTCGGCTCGGGTCAGGGTTCCAGCGGCGACGGTAATTCCCCCGTGCTTGGCCGCAATCGCGAGGGCCTCGAGAGCCACTGGAGTTCGTAGCCCAATCTCGATCACGGAAATCCCCCCGAGCAGGAGTGCGTCGATGACGCCAGTGACCGATTTTGCCTCGTCAAGCACCACCATAGGCACAATTCGAGCGCCGTCCCAGGGCATCGAACGTGAGCTCATAGGTTCACTTTAGGAGGCTCTGCCGCACAGTGGTGTCAGCCGAGTGAAGAAACTCCGGGGTGAGCTCGCACCCGTGACCCGGCGCATCACCAGCGTGTAACTTTCCACCAACCAACTGTGGATACCCAGTCGCCATCTGGGGATACCAACCGTGCCAAAACGCCCGAGCCACCTCCTGCACAGTGGTGTTAGGGCTTGCGAGGGAGACCTCAGTAGCAGCGGCCAGAGAAACTGGACCCGTGCAATCGTGAAATGCGCTCGTCATTCCCGCAGAGCGCGAGCGGGAAATAAGCGGCAACGCTTCGGTGATTCCGCCACACCAGCCGAGGTCCACGATCATGATATCGACCGCCTGCTGCTCAATCATGGCCGCATAACCGTTGGCTCCGGAACCCAGGTTCTCACCGCAGGCAATGGGCATCGACGCCTGGCTCCGCAATGTAGCCAATGAAGCGACATGGTCGGCGCGAATGGGGTCCTCCACCCAAGCGAGCGAAAACCTCTCCACCTCTGCCAGTAGTCGATGGGCGGCCTCGGGTTGCCAGAGCGAGTGCAGCTCGAGATACAAGTCAATCTCCATGCCCACTTCGTTGCGGATCGCTTCCAAAACAGCGAGACCCGAGCTGAGGTCGGCATCGATTCCGCCCCTGGCGCTCTCGGCGACTAAATCGAACGGCCAGACCTTCATTCCTGTGAACCCCGCATCAACCAACTCCCGCGCAAGACGCGCGGGCTCGTTGAGAAACGCCCAGAGGTCTTCAAAATCGCCGGGAGGCCTTTTGTTTCCGCTGAAGCCCCAGTTGCTCGAGGACTGGCGAGATTCCGCGTTGACATAGTTCATACCGGAACAGGTGTTGTAGCTGTCGATGGAAGACCGAGCCGAAGGACTCAACAGCGTGCGCAGCGGCACGTTCTGGCGTTTGGCGGCAATATCCCACAGGGCGATATCGAGAGCGGATCGTGCTCGAACCTCGGTTCCCGACCCGGAATATCCGACATAGCCCTCCACCACCGCTGACACGGCCTGCGGGCTGGCATCCGGATTCTCCGCCATCAGGGTCGGCACAATCACATCGTGCAGGTGAGCCTCAACAGAGGTTGCTCCATAGAAGGTTTCGCCCAGTCCCGTTATTCCGTCGGTGTCGGTAACCAGGACGTGGGTGACGTTGGGCTGTAGCTTCGACCGAACCGTATCGATCCGCGCAATCTTTGCCGAGGTCGCATTGAGTGAATCGAGGGAATCGAGCGACCTCAAAAACCGTTGGCCCGAAACCACCTCTGACTTGTCGACGGTGGTCACGATGCCAACTCCACCTGAGTGACTTCAAGCTGGGCTCGAGTCGCCGCACCCTCCCAGTCGCCGGCATGCTCACATGCGCGGGCGCCGCAAATCACGCCACGACGAACGCAATCAGCAGGTGCGGCGGAGTCCAACCAGCCGCTGAGATACCCCGCGACAAAAGCATCGCCGGCCCCGACGGTATCCACAACATCTACCGGGATGGCAGAGTGCTCGAAGAATTCACCGTTCACGTAGGCCACCGCCCCCCTGTCCCCTCGCTTAAGCACAACCTGCGTGGCGCCCAAGGCTGCCACCGCGCTGACCAAAGCGTTCTCACTCGCCGGCGCGTTATCCAGGAGCAACTCGAGTTCAGTGCGATCTCCAAAGATGACATCCGCCTGGAGAGCAAGCTCCCGCAAAATGGGGGTGGCTTGCGACACCGACCACAGTGCCGAGCGGTAGTTGATGTCGAGACTCACAGTCAGACCCAGCCCCCGGGCTCGTCCCGCCACATCGAGACTCAAGCCTCGCGCGCTTTCTGAGAGGGCGGGAGTAATTCCCGTGAGGTGCAGCAATCGCGCATCGCGGAGCATATCCTCACTAACGGAATGGGCGGTCAATTCTGCTGCGGCAGAACCAGCACGATAATACGTGACGAAACGTTCTGCTCCTGTGCTGGGTGACTTAACCATAAGCCCGGTCGGCCGGTTGGATGAACATGGCGCGACCACCTCGACTCCTTCAAGCGCCACGGCGGATTGAATCATGTCGCCCAAGACATCGTTTCCGAGCGCGCTAATCCACCGTACGGGGTGACCGAGGCGAGCAAGACCAATGGCGACGTTTGATTCAGCACCACCGAAACCTAAGGTGCAACAATCCTGATTGAGCGGACTATCCGCTCTATCGGTTCGCACCAAAGCCATGGTCTCCCCGACCGTGACTGCATCGATCATGCTTGTACCGCCGCTTTCAAAGATAAGACTGATATCCGCATAGTATAGGAGAATTGGTAACATTGGTCATACCAGTTTCCCATAGCTAGTCTCAAAGGTGATTCAATTGCCGGCAAGGGAAGTACTCGAGGAGGAGCCGTGGCGAAAATTTTGGTGCACACCAAGGTGGCCGTTGTCACCGGGGGAGCTGGCGACATCGGCTCGGAGATTGCGAGCCAGCTGGCTGCTGCAGGGTGGCGGGTGTGGATTTTTGACATTAGGGACCAAGACGCCGGAGAGGCGAAGGCGCAGGAAATCGCCTCGGCGGGAGCTGAGATCCACTACGCCCAAGTGGACCAGCGTGACCCCGTCGCCATGAATTCCGCTCTCGCAGATTTGCCCGGACTTGACCTCGTGGTAATTGCGGCGGCGACCGTCGCGGCACAGCCTTTCCTCGATATCGAATACGAGGACTGGGTTCGACAAATTGATATCAACCTCAATGGCTCATTCGTGACCTCCCAGTGCGCAGCGCGGCGTATGGTTGCGGACAAGGTGAAGGGTCACATCGTCTTTGTGAGCTCCTGGGTTGCGAGCAGACCCTGGCCCGAGATAACGGCCTACACAGCCTCCAAAGCAGGTGTAGAACAGTTGATGCGTCAGCTAGCCCTGGAGCTGGCTCCCCTTGGAATTAGGGCAAACGCGATTGCGCCGGGAATCGTCAAAGCGGGGCTAGCCAAAGGGCAACTGGAAAACGAGCCTGCCTACGCCGCGCGAGTGGCAACCGCAATCCCGCTCGGCGAATTGCAGGAGGCCAGCGACATTGCGCAGGCCGTCGTGTTCATGGCCTCTCCGGGTGCCGCCACCATGACGGGAAGCGTCCTGACCATCGATGGCGGTTGTTCCCTCGGTCAAGTCCAGTAGTGCGTCAGGGAGAAGGAGGAACTAGTGAAAACAATTGATCTTTCCGGTGGGATGGTATTCATTACGGGCGGTGGAGGCTCCATTGGCGGTGCGATCGCGGTGGAAGCAGCCCACGCCGGGGCTAGCGTCGCCGTCGCGGACTTCAAGCTCGACGCAGCGAGGCGGGTGGCAGAAACGATTGTCGCCCACGGAGGTGTGGCCCACGCCTATCAGGTCGATGTCACCCAAGCGGAGTCGGTGCGCGAGGCCATGGCGGACGCGGTAGAGGGTCTCGGGCCAATGGTTGGCCTCGTCACAGCAGCGGCAATTTTGCGAACCGGGTCGGTCGCAACCCAGTCCGAAGCCGGTTGGCACGAGATTATGGCGGTGAATGTAGAGGGAACCTTCAAATCGGTTCAAGCCGCCGTCGAGTACTTGCGCCAAACCCGCGGCGCGATTGTGACGCTCGGCAGCGTCTCTGCCTACATCGGTTCGGAGGAGGGAGCGGCCTATACCACCACAAAGGGCGCAGTTTTGAGTTTCACTGTCGCATCGGCCGGTGATCTCGCTCCGCTGGGCATCCGAGTTAATGCAGTGTCTCCTGGTTGGGTCGACGGTGGATTCACCCACGAGGCGATGAGCCACATGGACGATCCTCAGCAGCTTGTAGAGACCGCGAATCGAATGCATTATCTGGGCCGGATGGCAACTCCCACCGATGTGGCAAATGCTGCGGTGTGGCTGCTCTCAGACCAAGCAGCCTTCGTCACAGGAACGTCGCTGCTTGTCGATGGCGGTTACATGATAAAGCGCGGGTAGCGATTGCTGCCGTGCAAGAAGAAGCCACCGCACTCTGTTTTGGCTGCGTTTCGTGCCCTCGTGCTCCTCATTCAATAACAAATGGGTCACGTAGGCACACGGGCCCGGAACTTTCGTGTACTCTTTGGTACAACTGGTCAAACCAGTATTGGTGATTTGATTTCGGTCACATCACAAATCAGAGTGAAGTTTCGCCAGAAGCATCACTAAACCTCTTCGATAAAGGAGAAGCAAGTGCCAAAAACAAAGTTACGACGCTGGCGCGCGAGTCAAATTTGGACTGGCATCGCCCTGACCGCTTTGGTGGTCTCGGGATGTGCCCCTACGAGTGAGACCGTAGAGCCAACAACCCCCACCGAGTCGGAAGAAGTCGCTGGGATTAGCAAAGAAGTACCTAGCGACGTTGATATCACGTTGACCCTCGCAACCTGGGAGGTCGGCGGACTCAACGAATCCATCAAGACCATCGCGGAAGCGTATGAGTCAAAGCACCCCAACGTTGACATTGTCATTGACGACAGCCTCGGCTTTGGCGACTACGGTTCGGCAATCAAACTGAAGATGTCCGGCGACGACGCCCCCGACATCGCTCAGGTGGGACAGGGATACACCATGATGGGCCCGCTCGTTGAGGCTAGTCTTCTTGCACCGTTGGACGACTACGCCGAGCTTTATGGCTGGTCTGACCGATTTGGTCCTGGTCTTCTCGATCAATCTCGATTCGAGGCAGACGGTAGCAAGTTCGGTACCGGTGACCTTTACGGTCTCGCCAAGGGTGGAAACATGGTGGGTATCTTCTTCAACCGTGAAATCATGGCCGACCTCGGTCTGACCCCTCCCTTCGCAGACTGGGCGAGCTTCTCAGCTGCACTGGAAGCTGCTCAGGGCGCGGGATACATTCCCATGGCTCTGGGTAATTCCGAGCAGTGGCCAGCAAACCACACGCTGTCCATTCTGATGTCGCAGACCTGTGACAACGCCACCATGCTGGGCTGGATCTTCGGAAACGAGGGTTCAGACTTCACCTCTGACTGCTTCTTGCAAGCAACACAGACCATGGAAACATGGGCTGACAGCAGCCTGATTGACCCTGCTGCTAACAGCCTCACCTTTGAGGACGGAATCAACCGCTTTGCCGAGGGCAACAGCGCGTTCTTCGTCACCGGAAACTGGGCGCTGCCCACCATGGTGGAAAAGATGGGTGAGAGTGTCGGCTTTGCCGGGTTCCCACCAGTCGAGGCGGGTGGCCCCGCTCGTGCAACGGGAGCAACAACCTCTCCATTCGGGATCTCGGCCACAACCGAGTGGCCCGATGTGGCTGCCAACTTCATCGACTTCATGACCGGTCCGGAGACCGCTGACCTTCGTGCAAACGGAGGCTATGCGCCGCTCTTGACCGACGTTGAAATCGCTGCGGCTGACGCAACCGTCATCAACGAGTACAACGCAGTCTGGAAGGAAGTCATCGCTCAGGATGGGCTCACCCTGTTCCTTGACTGGTCGACTGTTGGAATGGGAGCGGTATTGTTCCCAGGAATCCAAGAGCTGATCGCGGACCAGACTGATGCCGCAACGCTTGTCGAAGTTGTGCAAGCGGAGTGGGTAGCGGGTCGTAGCTAACCCGTTCACAGTTCCTCTGAAGGGAGTCCGGTCCCGCGCACAGTTGCGAGACCGGACTCCTCCGAGGTTCACCGGCTTAACTTATGTGAAAGATTCATGAATCAATGACGAACAGCACCTCGCGGGTGAATCCGGGAACAAAGTCCCCTGCCCCGAAGACATCCAAGCCTCGGCGTCGACTGAGGTTTCGGTGGAACGAGGGATATATCGGGTTTGTCTATCTGCTCCCCGCAGGTGCATTTTTCCTGACATTTGTCATTACTCCGCTTATTCAAACTTTCAACCTGTCCCTATGGGACTGGAGCGGCCTTCAAGGTGCGCCCTCCACATGGGTGGGCTTGGACAACTACCGGACCGTTCTCACGGACCCCGAGTCGCTTTCTGCACTCAGCCACTCAATGGTCTTCATCCTGACCTTCTGCGTTATTCCGGTGACCCTCGGAATGACCTTCGCAGCGCTATTTTCGCGACAGAAGATTGCTGGTCTCGTATTTTTCCGGACCATTGTCTTTCTGCCACAGGTGATTTCCAGCGTTGTTATCGGAATCGCATGGCGCTGGGTCTATCAGGATCGGGGGACGCTGAATCAATTTCTCGGCTTCTTTGGAATCGAGTCCACCCGAGGCTGGCTCGGAGACTTTGACTGGGCGCTCCCTGCTGTTGGAATCATCGGCAGCTGGGTCATGACAGGTCTGTGCATGGTCCTCTTACTCTCTGGGGTAGGGCGAATCGATTCGGATCTCTACGACGCCGTCAAGGTTGATGGAGGTGGGGCATTCCGAGAGTTCTTCTCGGTGACACTCCCTGGCCTCCGACCCGAACTAACGGTCGCAACGACCATCACCATCATTGCTGCGCTTCGAACTTTTGACATTGTCTTCGTCACCACTAAGGGCGGTCCAGGAAAAGAAACGATCGTTCCGGGTACGGAAATCTATCGCCTTGCCTTTCGCGAAAATGAAATTGGCGAAGCAGCCACCATGGCTGTCGTTCTCGCGGTTATCGTGTTCACCCTGGTGCGAACCGTGGGGTGGCTCTTGCGCGATAGGGATGGATTAAGTTGATGGCACAAACGACATCGGTTCTAGCGAAGCGTCAGAAGCGAACCAGAAGAAAGAATATGGATGCCAAATCTTTCGTCTTCAAAATCTTGATGTATGCCTTCCTCACAATGGCGGCAACAGTTGTACTGATTCCGATAATTAGCCTCGTAACGGTCTCCTTGCAATCTTCAGACTCGAGCACAACGAGCCTAAGCTGGCCAACAAATCCCGATTGGGAAAACTACCTCACCGCATGGACAAAGGGAGACTTCCCTCTTCCAACACTCATGCTGAATTCTCTTCTGGTGGCACTCGCCGTGGTGCCCATTGGGGTGACCGTATCGGTACTCGCAGGCTACGCGTTTGGCACGATGAAGTTTCCCGGCTCGAGCGTGCTCTTCTATGTCTTCATGATCGGTTTGGTCATGCCTTTCGAGGCAACAATAGTCCCGCTCTACTATCAACTGCGCTCGATGGGCCTCATCAATAACCTCTGGGGCGTCATCCTGCCCGAAATCGCTCTATTTTGTGCTTTCGGCATCTTCTGGATGCGACAGTTCTTTATGGCATCACCGCCCGCCCTGGTCGAGGCGGCGAGAATCGATGGCGCGAACTCGTTTAGAATTCTGCGTTCGGTCTTGCTGCCCATCGCGTGGCCCCCGGTCCTCACCCTGGCCACATTGATGTTCATTTGGAGTTGGAACGAATTCCTCCTCTCCCTTGTGGTGCTCGATCGCAGCACCCGCACGGCTCCCTCTGGTCTAGGGACGTTCACGGGACAGTGGGTCAGTGATATTCCTGCCCTGAGTGCCGCGGCCGTCATCATCGCCTTGCCGACCATACTCTTGTATGTGGCACTCAACCGCAGAATCATCTCGGGAATCCTTCAGGGCGCCGTCAAGGGTTAGAACAGGAAGATAACGAACATGACACACCCAGCGATGTCAATACCAGCGCGCAAAATCGACATTGTCCAGGACATTCAAAGCCGAGTCCTCAGCGGTGAATGGGTCCAGGGCTCACAACTACACTCCGAAAGGGAGCTGGCCACCGAATACGGTGTGTCGCGTCCTGTGATTCGCGAGGCGCTCGCGGGCTTGGTCGAACTAGGCTTCATCGAAATACACCCCGGACGCGGCTCGTTTGTTCGAGGGGTGAAGATTGACGATCTGTCCGGATCGCTCACCCGTGCTGCCACGCTGACTAAAATCACCGCGCGCGACCTA
>Ga0209223_10005431_pt1 | contig 11224 bp, 7 predicted proteins | sample COG_06_FD_184750 | JGI IMG/M metagenome (GOLD analysis project Ga0209223, IMG submission 184750) | Pelagic Microbial community sample from North Sea - COGITO 998_met_06 (SPAdes) (version 2) | ecosystem: Environmental > Aquatic > Marine > Neritic zone/Coastal water | place: Helgoland, sampling...
GGTGAAAGTAAATGAATCCGATGTACTTTCAGCACCATTGTGAACATAAGTAAACGATCCATTACTTTGGATTGTTACCGTTCCGTTTTTTGGTGTCGCTGAAACGGAGAAGGAATTTGCACTTTCACCAGTTAATTTACCGGAATATGTAGCGCCTTCTGCCACAATAAAAGTAGCATCATTTGCAGTTTGAGATAAAACAAAAGTGGAAAAAGTTAAAAGAAGGAGGGAAAATAATTTTTTCATATCAATTAATTATTTACATATATATCCACTTACTTCAATTTGAAGAAGGAGAATTATATCTGTAAGAGGGTTAAATTTTGTATAAGCTTTTATTTAAATTAAACAGTTTAAAAATGGGCTAAATAGCCCATTATTAATGTTATTAAATATATGCAAAAAATTTAGATTCTAAAAAAAAACACAAAACATTCTTTAAAGAATTTTTTGTGTTTTTTTAAATTTAAGAAGTTTTTTTTTAAAAAATCCTATCTATTCCAGAGGTCTTGTTCAAAATTCAGGATTTCATCTTTAATTCTTTGGGATTCTAAAATATAATCTAATCCTTTTCTCTTATAAGCCTCGATCGCTCTATCATTATAAAGGTTGTCTTCTTTAAAAATATAAGAACTAAATCTCCTGGAAAGAAGTAACTGATCAAAAGATATTCTATTAGAATTACTTGTATCGTTGAAGACGAGTTCGGTATGTAAAATTTTCCTGATGCTTGGGTACCATATCCAAAAGAGCTTAGTATTCTTTAGTTCATCATCTGGATTTGTAATATCTTTTCCAAGTGGCTGAATACCCAATAGCCTATACATCAACTCACCACGTCTTTTGTCAAAATACCACATACCCTTAATATTGTAAGCGGTAATATCAGCTGAATTAATTTCAGCAGGATACACTTCACCATCTCCATAATCTAATTCAGTTTTTACACTTTCTAAAATTTCATTCTCAGGCATTAAGTCCCTAAAATTATCATTTCTAGAATTATAGACTTTAGTTATATTTCCACTTAGAATATTTTCTTTTAAAACTCTCCAAAGTGATTTACGAGTACTTTCATATAAATTATCTTCAATAGGAAACAACAAACTAAAATTTAATCTTTCGTTTAAATCAATTTTTTCATAAACTATTTTTGACCATAATATATCCCTATCGTCAATGTACTCGTATTCAAGGAAGGAATCCATATCGTCCTGTAGTTGATCAATATTTTTAATACCAATTTCTTCTGGAACACTAGCATTCAATATATTGGATTGAGCTGAGACATTCACAGTATAAAAAAGTAAGCATGATATGGAAATAAAAGAAAATCTCATTTTTTAATTAATTATAATGATAAAGTTTTCAACTTCATAATTAGGAGTAACTGTGTCGCCATCAACAGAACTTGCTTGAATCTTGGATATAACAACGGCTGTACCCTTACCGGCACTTTTTACATCCTTCAACGCATCAGCATTTGCTCTAACTCTATTACCTCTAACTGTCTTTACAGGAAGGTTTCCAACTTTTATATCAAAACCAGTTACATTTATAGTATAGTCATAAAAAAAGTCTTTTGGTTTAGCTCCAGTTACTACCCCATTTTGAAGTAAGGTCTTACCAATAGATCCGCCTGTTTGAATAACTTTACCCATACCAGTAACAGAACCTTTTCCAGGTGGAGGAGATAAAATTCTAAATGTTCCACCATTAAAGTTTTTTCTTTGCCCGTTTAAAACACCTGAAACACTAACTTTCATTTCTTTTGCCTTAGCATTAGTTGGCTGAGCGGCCCATCCCTTTGCTGTTTTAGAAAACTTAGCATTTGAACTAGATGGAACAATAGTATTTGAGGCTACACCAGGAATGGAAATCGAAACTGGATTTTTTAAACCTCTATAAAATACTTTCATGTTATCAGCAGAAACTACAGCAGAGTTTGGTTCTCTAATGATTACTAATTTCTGGGTAACTGGAATTGAAACTAGTTCCTGAGTGTCTGCATTTTTTTTAGAAAGGGTTCCAGTTAGGTCGTAGGTACCAGGACTTGTTATTCTCTTTTTCAATACCACTTTACCATTTTCAATAAAATATTCACTTTCAGAAAGAGGATTGCCGTTGAGAAACAATTCAACTTTATCCGGTTTGAAACCTTCATCTTTTTTACCCATTACTATGGCAGCATCTACCACATCAGTAGTGTAATAAACAGGTTTGGTAGTTTCAAGTAAAGTTTGAAAAGTATTGAAGTTATTTCCTTTTCCAGAAATAGAAGTTATTATTTCGTTTAATACTTTATTCTCAATATATCTTATATCAGCTTGAATTTTGGTTAGTTTAGCAAGAGATGCTACAACAGGGAATCCAAAAAAGTTATAATTTAAAAAAGCTTGTGAAGTACCCTCACTATTTACTACCGTTTCAGTGTATGCAAATCTTGTTTTTAAATTGCTTTTAGTTGAAGAAAAATCATATTCAATGAATACGCCGTCTTCCCCTTTGGATCCATCTAAAGCAGTTCTAGCAATTTTGGACTCCTCCTCTAAAAAAACTATTTCATCCATAATTTTAGTTATTTTAGCAGGGAAGTCTTTAAATTTCTCAAGAAATAATTTTCCTTTGGAGGTAAGAAATTCACCTTCAAAAAACATATTGTCTAAAACCTCGGATTTATCCATTTCTTGGTATGCAGTAACTTCAAATTCTTCACCAGTTTCTTTATTGGTGACCATTTTTAAATATTTATTCTCTCCTTCTTCACCAACAATTAGTGAATCTTTAATGCCTTGAATAAAATTGAAAAAAGTATCCGCTTCGTCCTGCATTTCAGTAACCTTGCTAGCAGCAATCTTGTAATCCAAAGAAGTTGAGTTAGATTGTATAGTACCGTATGCCTCTTTGGAAGAATCATGTAACTCAGTTATAGATGATTGTAAATCATCATTCAAAATTCCAATAGTGGCAAGAACCTCTTTTCCAATATTTAATGCAAGCATAGCAATAAACACGAGATACATCATGTTTATCATTTTCTGTCTTGAGTCTAATTTTCCAGCCATATTATTATATTAATTGTTCATAGCATCCAACACACCTCTATATTTTGTGTTAAGTTGAGATACTTTATTTTTCATTTTAGCTAATTCTTCATTTAATCCTTCCGGAACATGCATCTCGCTAGTAGAAGAGTTCACTTGAATAAGATGAGAGTTTAAAGATTCATATAACTTATTAATTTCACCAAGCTTCACAGATCCAGTGTGAATATTTGCATTGTACTCACTCATATGCTCATTCATGTCATTAGGAACATGTAACGCACCAATAGATTTACTTGCTGCAGTTAAATCCTCATTTAATTTTGATATTTTAGAAATTGATGTTGCTACAGCTTTAGCAAGTTCGTGTGTTTCTACTTCAAGAGTTTCTATATCGTCACCACTTTCAAAGCCATCGGGATCTATTGTCATATATCCTTTCACACCAGAAATACCAAAAATTATAGCTTCCGTAATAAGACCAGCTGTTAACCATACGTTTCCTGGAAAAATAAAGTCACCATGTGTTATTTTTAACAGCGCACCAACGATTACTACTGAGGCTCCAAGTCCAAAAAATAACTCTAGTATATTATCTGGAATAAAAAATCTTTTGTGTTTAATTGTTTTCATACTTATAATTTTTAATATTTATGTTTTATTGTGTTTATTAAATTTAGTAATTATTAATTTATTTCTAAAATATTTTATTTGGATTGTCATTTATCCCAATATCTTCACCAAGGTAATCCTGAACTGTTCTAAAACCTATGTAGGATCTCTTTTCATCTTTATACTCATAGTCTCGAGCACTAACTCTTAAAAAGTAAGCTATATCTTTCCATGAACCTCCCCTTATTACTTTTCTTAAATTTGTCGAATCAGCAACATTAGGATTAAGTCCAGAATCAAAATTGTAAGCACCTTTATCATAAGAAGAATCTGTCCATTCAGATACATTTCCAGCCATGTTGTATAAACCGTAATCATTTGGCCAATAAGACTTTGCTTCGACCGTATAAAGTGCATTGTCTGAAGCATAGTCTCCCCTGTTAGGTTTAAAATTAGCTAAAAAACAGCCCTCGCCATCTAAAGTAGTGGGACCCCCCCAAGGATAAGTTGCAGATTCCAAACCTCCTCTGGCAGCATATTCCCATTCCGCTTCACTTGGAAGTCTAAATTTCGGGACATTTTGGTTATTCTTTTTTCTATTTCTTTGATAATCATTTTTTATCATAGTTCTCCAATGAGCAAATGCTTTAGCCTGTTCCCAAGAAACCCCAACAACGGGGTAATCATTATACGCATCATGCCAAAAATAGTCATTGTGCATAGGTTCATTATAGCTGTAACTAAAATCTTTGATCCAAGCTGTAGTATCAGGGTATATTTCAATTGACTTTTCAATGAAGAAATTTTTTCTTGTTTCTTCATCGGAATTTATTGCAGCTTGTGCATCAAACATTGTGAAAGTATACTGGATTTTCTTAGTATCAAAAGTTCTTTGTCCATTATAAGATTCTTCTGGGGGTAGAAAAAATCCTTCACCTTCAAACTCTCCCTCCATAACTTCCGCATATGCTAAATCAGGATAATCTTCTCTATCCCAAATAATATCTTCTCCATCCTTTTTTTCTGGATTTAATCCCTTTAGAACATAAGTGCTTTTATCAAATTCTGAAATTTCAATTGCATTTGCTTCTTTATATAATAAATATCCGCCTTTTTCCTCATCGGCAATATCCTCTTGAGGCTCATACACTGGATAATATTTATTTATACTATTATCTGCATCTAAATCTTCCTGAGTAGGATTTGATCCAATTTCTTGAATTGCTCTTTTTGCTAAAGCATCTCTGACTATAGAATCTCTAACCCAAAATACAAATTGCTTGTATTCTCCATTGGTAATTTCAGTCTCGTCCATATAAAAAGCCTTAATTGAAACTGTACTCACAGGAGCGTTCTCTAATTTTACATAATCGTCATCTGACATACCCATTAAAAAAGAACCACTTGGTATTAATAGCATTCCTAGTGGTTGAGTGGGAAAAAATTTGGTAGGTTCAATTCCAGTTAACTCTCCTCTTGTTGATTTCGAACAAGAAAAAATAAAAAACGATGTAATAAGTAATAAGCAAAGGTTTTTCACTAAATTTTAATTTTTCTAAAGTTTGAATTTATAAAAATAATACAAATTTTGACGCTAAAATAAACTTTTGATTCAATTATACGAAATTTCTTTTTAAACTTAGTATAATTCCCTCTGAAAATTTTTCATTTTTAGCATCTAAATAATCTTGATAATTACACGGTATTAACGACTTAATATTAGAATTATTGTTGTTTTTCTTTAGTTCCAACCACCATTTTTGACTCAACTCACTTTCGTAAAATTTTAGATCCTGTTTGTCCACAATAACGTGATAAGAATTTCCTTTAAAATTTTTAGAATGAGGATCTTCTTTTATTCTCAAGGAAAATCCTTCAATAAAATACCAAATTACTTGAGATAATAAGGCATAAGAAATATCGTTATCAAATACATCAAATATGCCGACTGACGAAACCCTACTGCTCATACCAGCATAACGAGAAATAGTACAAATTTGATTGCTTTTAAAACCATTTGGATAATTATGTGCAAAATTTAATTCTGATGCTTTTACTGACTTAAAATCAACAGAAACTATATCTGTGTTTCGCAAACAAGGTTCAATTGAATGTATTTTTTTATCCACTAACCCTAACCTAAAGTAATCAAATTGCATTTTTTCTAATAGATCAATCTCTTCCTGTGAATTTAAAAAGGTTTGGAAACCTATATTAGCATAATGGTTCAATTCATTTTTCTTTTCCATTATAATTTGAGAAACAAAAGAAAGGTCACTAAATTCTTTTTTAATTTGTCCCAGATCAAATTTATTATCAATTGAAGTTAAATTTATCTCAATTCCTTTGTTACAATAAGATTTATACATAGGAAAGGTTAAATCTTGAGAGCCTCCAACGAAAAAGGGAATCACATTGTTTTTAACCAAATATTGAGAAATAATTTTAGTGGCATAATATGTGTCAGAAAGTTTATTTCCATTGATTACATCACCCAAATCAACTATTTTAGCAGTCCAATCACCTCTAAAAAGTGAATACAGTTCTTTTCTTAAAGAATTAGTTTTAAAATAATTTAGTTTTGAATCATTGGCTCCTCTATATTCATTTAAACCTATTAAAGCAATATCAATTTTCGAAAAGTCCGTTTCATTTTTTTTGTAAGAAATTATTTTTTTTCCAATTGATGATTCTGGAAGACTTTCTTTAAATTGCAGAAGAGTTTCATCATTTGGAGATAGAAAATCAAAAAACATTATTTCTTTTTAGATTTTTTTTTGGTTGATTTTTTTTTGAAAAGAGCCAAAACATCTTCTAATGAAAATTTTTCAATATCTGTTCCTTTTGGTAATTCTACTTTTGTTTTACCCTTTATAACGTTGAATCTTCCCCATCTAGCTTTTTCAATTCTAATATCTTCCTCATGCCAAACTTTCAAAAGTTTTTCTGCTTCTTTTTTCTTTTTAAGCTCAATTAAAATATTACAATCATCCTGAGTTAAATTATCAAAATCATAAGTTTTATTTACGTTGATGAACAATCCATTCCATTTTATGAATGGACCAAACCTACCCTTCCCTTTACTAATATCATGTCCCTCATATTTTCCAATTGGCGCATCTACTCTTCTTTTTTCTAAAATTAATTCTATAGACTGTTCTAAAGTAACTTCCAAAGGATTTAAGCCTTTAGGGAGCGAAACAAAAACATTATTATGTTTTACATAAGGGCCAAATCTTCCCGCATTAGATTCAACTTTTTTGTTTTCAAAATCACCCAAATAGCAAGGAAGTTTAAAAAGTTCTAAACTTTCTTCCAAAGTGATATTACTAATTTTTTGATGTGGCAAAAGTCCTGCAAATTTTGGCTTTTCTTCCTCTTCTACTGAACCTATTTGAACCATTGGGCCGAACTTTCCAAGACGAACAATTACTTTTCTTCCGCTTAAGGGGTCATTCCCCAAAAGTCTTTCACCTGACTCTCTTTGAGCATTTTCTTTAACATCTTCAACATTTGAGTGAAATGTTCCATAAAAATCTTTTAAAAGATTAGTCCATTCTTTTTCCCCATTAGCAATTTTATCAAAATCTTGTTCAACACTTGCTGTAAAATTATAATCTAAAATATTTTTAAAATTATTAACCAAAAAACTAGTGACTATAATTCCTACTTCAGTAGGAACAAGTTTTCCTTTATCCGAACCTGTAATTTCATTAAGATCTAAAGAATCAACAATACCATTTTTTAATCTAAGCTCACAATACTTTCTTTCATTCCCCTCATAAATACCCTTGGAAACATACTTTCTGTTTTGAATAGTTGTAATGGTTGGAGCATAAGTTGATGGTCTTCCAATACCCAATTCTTCAAGTTTTTTTACGAGTGCAGCTTCAGAAAATCTGTAAGGGGGTCTTGAAAATTTTTCAGTTGCTATTATGGATAAATTATTTAAACCCTCTCCAACGTTTAACGAAGGTAGAATGTCTGAATTATCTTCTTCCTCATTGTTATCAACACTTGCAATATATACTTTTAAAAATCCGTCAAATTTTATTACTTCACCTTTAGAAACAAACTCATTGTCATATTGATTACATTTAATTTTAAAAGTAGTTCTTTCGAGTAACGCATCACTCATTTGAGAAGCAATGGTTCGTAACCAGATTAACCTATATAACTTTATTTGGTCTGATTCCATTTGAACTTCTAATTTTTCTAAATTAGTCGGACGTATGGCCTCGTGCGCTTCCTGTGCACCTTTATTTTTACTACTAAATTTTCTTTTATTTGAATAGTTTGGACCATAATTTTTAGAAATTACCATTTCAGCGGAGTTAATAGCATCGTTCGATAAGTTAACACTATCAGTTCTCATATATGTTATGTTTCCAGATTCATATAGCTTTTGAGCAGCGGACATAGTTCTGCTTACATTGAAACCTAGTTTTCTTGAGGCCTCTTGTTGAAGAGTCGAGGTGGTAAAAGGAGGTGCAGGAGATTTTTTTCCTGGTTTTTTATCAATAGAAGATATATTAAATTTTGCATGGATACTTTTATCTAAAAAAGCAATAGCTTCACTTTTGGACTTAAAATTACCTGACAATTGAGACAAAAACTCATTTCCCTCAGAATTAGCAAATTTCGCTACAACCTTGAATGTTGAAATAGGAACAAAATCATTGATCTCTTTTTCACGGTCAACCAGTAATCTTACAGCAACAGACTGCACACGACCAGCAGAAAGTCCCCCTTTGACTTTTCTCCACAAAATAGGAGAAATTTCAAATCCGACTAATCTATCAATAACTCTTCTAGCTTGTTGCGCATTAACAAGATTGTAATCTATCTCTCTTGGATTTTCTATAGCTTTTAAAATAGCTTTTTTAGTTATTTCTCTAAAAACAATTCTTTTAGTTTTGTTTTGGTCTAGATTTAAACTCTCTGAAAGGTGCCAAGCAATAGCTTCCCCTTCTCTGTCTTCATCACTAGCTAACCACACACAATCTGCATTATCAGCTTTACTTTTTAAATCCTTAACAACATCCTTCTTTTCTTTAGAAATAATATATTTTGGTTTAAAATCATTGTCTACGTCAACACCTAGTTCTTTTGTAGGTAAATCTGAAATATGCCCATAGCTTGATGCTACTTTAAAATCGGCTCCTAGATATTTTTCAATTGTTTTTGCTTTTGCAGGCGACTCAACAATTACTAAGTTTTTCGACATAAATTTTGGAATTTAAGATCACAAAAGTATATTATTTTTTTTATTCAACTTTATTATAGACAAATTTTAAAGTTTAATTTATGATAAATTTATTACTGACATCTTGTCATAATTATTATATTTGTTGAGATTTAATTTTTAAAATAAGTAATGAGTATTGAGTTACAAATAAAAAATAAAAAAACTATTTCTAAACCTGCTAAAACTAATTCTAAAAAATTTTATATAGAAAGTTACGGTTGTCAAATGAATTTTGCTGACAGTGAGGTGGTTGCTTCTATAGTTTCTAATGAAGGTTACACTTCAACAAAAAGTTTAAATGATGCGGATCTAATACTTCTAAACACTTGCTCAATTAGAGATAAAGCTGAACAAACTGTTAGAAAAAGACTTCAAGGTTTTAATAAACTAAAAAGGCACAATAAAAATTTAAAAGTTGGAGTTCTTGGTTGTATGGCAGAAAGGTTAAAAAATAAATTTTTAGAGGAAGAAAAAATAGTAGATTTAGTTGTTGGACCAGATGCTTATAAAGATTTACCCAACCTAATTAAAGAAGTCAACGAAGGCAGAAATGCAGTAAATGTAATTTTATCAAAAGAGGAAACCTACGCGGATATAAGCCCAGTTCGCCTTTCTTCCAGCGGAGTTTCAGCTTTTGTTTCAATAACTAGAGGATGTGATAATATGTGTTCATTTTGTGTTGTTCCATTTACAAGGGGAAGAGAAAGAAGTCGTGATCCTAAAAGTATTATTGAAGAAATTAGAAAATTAGTTTCCAATAATTATAAAGAAGTTACACTTTTAGGTCAAAATGTAGATAGTTATTTATGGTATGGAGGAGGGCTTAAAAAAGATTTTAAAAAAATCAGCAAATTAAGACAAAGAACCTCCATAAATTTTTCAAAATTATTAAAGTTAGTTGCCGAAACATTTCCGTTTTTAAGAATCCGGTTTTCTACTTCAAATCCACAAGACATGGGTTCTGATGTGATTATTACAATGTCAAAATATAAGAACATATGTAACCACATCCATCTTCCAGTTCAATCGGGTAGCGATAGTGTTTTAAAAGCTATGAACAGACAACATACAAAAAAAGAATACTTAAGTTTAATTAAAGAAATTAAAGAAATTATTCCAAATTGTTCTATTTCTCAAGACATGATAACAGGTTTTCCAAATGAGACAGACAAGGACCACGAATTAACTCTTGATTTAATGAATCAGGTTAAATATGATTTTGGTTACATGTTTAAATATTCGGAGAGACCTGGAACTTATGCTGCAAAAAAATATGATGATAATATTAGTGAATTAACTAAAAAGAATAGATTACAAGAAATTGTAGATCTACAGCAAAAACACAGCAACTATAGAACCAATAGTTATGTTGGTAAAATTGTTGAAGTTTTAATAGAAAAAGAATCAAAAAAATCCGATTTACAATGGAGTGGAAGAAATCAACAAAATACAGTGGTAGTATTTAATAAAGAGGGTTATAAAATTGGAGATTTTGTAAATGTTTTGATTAAAAACTGTACCTCTGCCACCTTAATCGGAGAAGTCATTAATTACTCTAACAAATAATGGAAACATCTAGACAAACAATAAAACAACGATTTGGAATAATTGGTAATGACCAATTATTAAATAGAGCTATTGAGAAAGCCTTGAGAGTTTCTCCAACTGATATTTCAGTTTTAATCACTGGAGAAAGTGGGGTTGGAAAAGAAAGTTTCCCAAAAATAATCCATCAATTATCTCATAGAAAACATAACAAATATATTGCGGTTAACTGTGGAGCAATCCCTGAAGGTACAATTGATTCGGAATTATTTGGACATGAAAAAGGAGCTTTCACGGGAGCTACCAGTTCTAGAAAAGGGTATTTTGAAGTGGCGGACGGTGGAACAATTTTTCTAGATGAGGTTGGAGAGCTGCCGTTAACTACTCAAGTTAGACTTTTAAGAGTATTAGAAAATGGTGAATTTATTAAAGTAGGGTCATCTGATGTTCACAAAACTAATGTAAGAATTGTTGCTGCTACAAACCTAAATATGGATGTTGCAATAAATAAAGGAAAATTTAGGGAAGATCTTTTTTACAGACTAAGCACTGTGGAGATAAAAGTTCCCCCACTGAGAAATAGAAAAGAAGACATACATTTATTATTTAGAAAATTTGCTTCAGATTTTGCAAAAAAATATAACATGCCAACAGTTCGATTGGATGAAAATGCTCAAAAAATTCTAACTCTATACAATTGGAACGGAAATGTAAGGCAATTGAGAAATGTTGCTGAACAATTATCGGTGCTCGAAGAAAACCGAAATGTTTCTGG
>Ga0209223_10005443_pt1 | contig 11211 bp, 9 predicted proteins | sample COG_06_FD_184750 | JGI IMG/M metagenome (GOLD analysis project Ga0209223, IMG submission 184750) | Pelagic Microbial community sample from North Sea - COGITO 998_met_06 (SPAdes) (version 2) | ecosystem: Environmental > Aquatic > Marine > Neritic zone/Coastal water | place: Helgoland, sampling...
TACCTCTTCATATTCTTGTACCTTAGCTAATGGGGTTTTTTTCCAATTTTGATAATTTTTACTTAACTTTAAAGAATTCCAACCAATATGAGGAATTTTTTGTCTATTTCCATCAATAGTTATGGTGGGTATAGGTATAACTTTCCCTGATATTAAACCTAAACCTTTAGTTTTTCCAAATTCCTCACTTTCATCTAGTAACATTTGCATACCTAAACAAATTCCTAATAGAGGCACTTCTTTATCGGCCACTTCTCTTACTACTTCATCAAGGTTATTTTTTTTTAACTCTTTCATACCATTTGAAAAAGCACCAACACCTGGTAATACAACTCGAAATGAGGAGAGAATTTTTTTTGGATTCGAAGTGATTGTTACTTTGGCTCCACATCTTTCTAAGCCCCTTGCTACACTAAGCAAATTACCTACACCATAATCTATTATTGAAACATTGAGCTTACTCATAATATCTTATTGGAATTTCAGCTTCATTTGCAGCTTTACGGATATCTTTAATTGAATTACGTTTGTAGTGTAAAATGTCTGCCATTGCAATTGCTTCGGCATGTCCCTCTTCTACAGCTTCAATCAAATCATCACATTTTCCCATGCCTCCACTTACAATAACTGGAACATTTACTTCTTTGATAGCTTTTTTAATTAACTGAATGTCAAAGCCTTTTCTTGTTCCTTCTTTATCAACAGAAGTAAGTAGAACTTCTCCTGCTCCAAGTTCTACTCCTTGTTTAATCCATTCAATTACATCTTTGCCCGTTTTTTCACGGCCATTATTTGTTAAAGCTTCCCATCTACCATCTTCAATTTTCTTTGCTTCGATTGAAAGAACCATACATTGACTTCCAAAACGTTGAGAAATTTCATTAATTAATTTTGGATTATTTATAGCTGCTGTATTTATTGCAACTTTATCTGCACCACACCTAAGTAGGTTTTTAGCATCATCTACTGAACGAATTCCACCACCAACAGTAATTGGGATAAAAATATCTTTTGAAGTAGCTTTAACAATTTCAAGTAAATTATTTCTTCCATAAAGACTTGCAACACAATCCATATATATTAGTTCATCGGCGCCTTGTTGGTAGTAATGAAGAGCATATTTATTTGGTATTCCAATCACTCTTAATCCTTCTAGATTAACACTTTTTATGAGATTTGGACCTTTTATATCTAGTCTTGGAATAAGGCGTACTTTTCTCATTTAATTATTTTACAATAAACTATCTATAAATACTTTTGCGTAATTTCCATTCACTATTTTCATAGATCCATAGATGAGGAGATCGAAAGCTATCAGTTAAAAGTCTAAAGTATTCTCGATCAATAATGGGACTTTCAAACATTTCACTGGCCTTAGGAAATTCTTCTTTAGAAATACTTAAATATCTAAAGATTTCATCTGCAAAACGTTCAGGGAACTCTAGATCAAACTTTTTTATCAAAGCTACTCCTTCTTCCCTATTAATTTCACCTGATCTAATTTCTTGTGCAGCATCATATGTTGCTCGACCAAGACCAAATTTAATACCTGTAGTATAATAGTGAAAGTCATCAATTCGATCATCAATACTGTTGTATTTACTATATGTGCCAGGGGTACGTTCGGGCGATGGTTCAAACCCTCCATGCTCAACAGCATAATAATAGCAGCTCTGTGGATGCCATTTGTGGTAATAACCCAAGTAATGTACTTCAATATTTTTTTCTGCTAAATGGTTTGGATTAGCTGGTAAATAAGGCTGAAGATCATTTTGATCAAGACCAAAAGAAGTTTTAAGATCACTAATTGAAACACCGCCAAGAAAAATTTTTGACTGGTCGTCAGACGAGAAGTAAGACCAATCACGCATTGCATTTTCTGTATCTCCAATTGGATTACCGTATTCTGATTCATTTTCTCCAAAAAAAACAAGTGGAATATTAAAAAGTAAAGCCATTTTGGGTGCTAATGACTTTTGACCAAACATAAATGGTTGAAACGGATGAAAAAGTAATTCTGTTGCTAATCGCGTTAACAATCGATGTACCCGACCATTTGGTGTCATGAGATAATTGTCATGACCTGCGTTAATCCATGAATTAAAATTTTTTAAACCCCAATTAGTATAAATATGTGGTGCCCAAGTTACAGTAAGAGGATGCATACCATATTTATTTTTTAATATATGAGAAGCATAAAAACTATCTTTACCTCCTGAACCAGGCACTATGCAATCATAGCTTCCATCATTTTTACGATGTTTATTGCATAAATCAATCAATTCTTGATTACGCTTTTCCCAATCAATTTTATTTTTTTTTATTTCTGAATAATTACATGCATCACAAATACCATTTTTATCAAAATTAATAGTTTTTTTTTTAATATTTTTTGTATGCTGGTATTCGACAGCTGAGTTTGGACGTTGATTTGAAATAACACATTTTTTACAAAAAGTTATTTCTTTAGGTAAGCCATAAAAAGTTTCTTTGCTGCTAAGATCTTTTTTAAATTTTGCAAAATCTACTTTGTTTGGTTTGTGTAAAATATTCATCTTTTGAGTCTATTTTAAGTTAAAATTTTTTGAGCTTTTTTAAAATCATTTATTCGTCCAAGATCTAACCAAGTCTCATGGATAGGATAAACAATAGTTCGTTTTTTATATTTTTGTAATTGATTAAATAAAGCTGGTATATCACAGTTTTGATTATTTGCTAAATGATTGAGAACTGTAGGTTCAAATACATAAATACCAGCATTTATATGACTACGAGAAATAGGTTTTTCTTCAAATCCAACTAATTTAATTCCATCAGTTTTAACTACTCCATAAGGTTGTTGTGACTCATAGACTTGAACTGCCATTGTCGCTTTGGCTTTATGAAGAGAATGAAAATTAATTAACTCAGAATAATTAATTTCAGTTAGCACATCACCATTTGTAACTAAAAAACAATTATTGGGCTTTGGTTTTAAAAGACTTAAAGCGCCAGCTGTTCCTAATGGAGATTTTTCTTTCAAATAATTAATATTCACATGCCACTTACTGCCATCACCAAAATATTTTATAATTTTATCTGCAAGATAATTAACTGAAATAATAAAATTTTTAAAACCCTGCAATTTTGCTCTTTCAATGATATGCTCTAGAATTGGTTTGTTTCCAACTTTTAATAACGGTTTGGGAGTATTTTTGGTTAAAGGATACAATCGTTTTCCTTCCCCACCTGCCATAATCACAAATGTGTTAGAAAGATTAGCAGCTATTTCTGATTCATTCAAAAAAAACATGTCAACAACATGGTGACTTTTGTTAACTAGCGGTAAATGATATATCTTATTTGATTTCATTAACTGTATTGCATCTTTTTTTTTGATCTTTTGAGGTGCTACCATAGGGTTAATATTCATTATTGAATTAATTGGGCTGTTGAAATCTAAACCTTTCAACAAACCACGCCTAATATCACCATCGGTAACTGTCCCCACTAACTTACCATTTGATGAAACTATAAGTGTTATTTGAAACCCTGTATGATTGAGATTTTTAATTACATTTTTTATCTTTGCATTATTTTTAACTAGTGCTTTTTTCCAAATTTTTTTATTTACCATCAATTTATTTTTTATATTACTAATAATAATTTATCTTAAACTACAAATTAAAAAATTTTTTTTTTAAAATTTTATCAATAGAGTGATTGTGTAAAACTTTCAAAACTTTATCACTTGAGCCACCATTACCATAAGGATTTTTAATAGTCTTAAGTGAGCTCTGGAAAGAAGTAGAGTAAAGCTTTTTTATTGCATCATAAATAGATTGATAATTGCAATCACAATCAATTACACTATCTGCTTTAAGTCTACCTTTTTGTCTATCTCCAATATTAATTGTCCCTTTCTTAAAAGTTGGAACTTCTGTTAATCCACTTGAAGAATTACCAATTACACCATCAACATATTTAATACACGAAAGGTACTGTAAATGACCAAGAGAGTCATAAATATATATATTCTTTTTTTTTGCATATTCTTTAATTGTTTTAACTATAATTTGATTATTTGTATCGGCGTTAGGCATTGTAAAAATTAGATTGACATCCTCTAGCATATCTAATGCTGATAATAATTCTATAATTTGATTATGAGAATTTTGATTATCTAAGGTAACTGGATGATATGTAATAAGAAGATTTTTTTTTTTAAATTTTAAATTTAATTTTTTTTCTAATTGAGAACGACTATATAAATTTAATTTTTTTATATTATCAATACCCAATCCACCTACTAAAAATACATTTTTAGGATCTTCCCCTAACTGAATAACTCTATTACGATACTCTTTGGCTGCAACAAAATGGAGATGAGACATTTTTGTTATTGAATGTCTCAAAGACTCATCGAAAGCACCTTCCGTGGTTTCCCCTCCGTGTAAATGTGCTGTAGGAATACGATGAATGAGTGCTGCACAAACTGCTGAAAAAATTTCAAATCTGTCACCTAAAACTAACAACATATCAGGTTTAATATGCTCAAACACATCTGCAAAACCAATTAAACCTACACCTATAGACTTAGATATTCCTGATGCAGTGTCAGAGCTCATTAACATTTCAATTTTATGATTAATAGTAAATCGATCATTTTCTATTTCTTTATAAGTTGAACCAAACTCTGGTGACAAATGCATTCCTGTTACAACTATCTGAAGCTCTAACTTTTTTGAGTCTTTAATCCCTTGCATAACCCAACGTAACAAGCCATATTCTGCTCGTGAACCTGTAACTACGCAAATCTTTTTCTTTTTCATAATAAATCATCTTTTTTATACTCTTTAGTTGCTATTGTTCCTATTACTTCTTCCCATTTCATAGGACTGATTCCAATACCAGGTCTTTTTATAGTAATATTATCTTCATTTAAAATATCTCCTATTTTTATTTTGGTTTTTGCAACAATAGATTTTCTTATCACTTGTATATTGTGTATTTCACTTTTTGATGGTTTCTTAATTCCATTTCCAAGAGCTTTTTCAATATTTCTTATTGCTCTTACCATTTTTTTAAATTCATCTGGTTCAAGACTAGCCTTATGATCTGGGCCGTTCAATGTCTGATCTAAGGTAAAATGTTTTTCAACACAGCTTGCACCTAATGCAACTGCTGCAATATTAATTTCTATTCCTAAAGTATGATCACTATATCCAAAAGCAACATTAAAAGTATTTCCTATTGTCAACATAGCTTTCAAGTTTACATCTTCTATAGGTGTGGGGTATTCTGTGTTTGCATGCAAAACTGTAATATTATTTTTGTTAGTACCTGATTTAATCAAAATGTGTAATGCATCCTTTATTTCATTTATTGTAGACATACCAGTGGAAAGTATCAATTTTTTATTAAGTTTGCCTAGATGTATGAGATAAGGTAAATTTGTTATTTCACCACTTGGTATTTTAAAAATATTCAAACCTAGATCTTTTAGAAGATCAATGCTTTCATGATCAAAAGGAGAGGATAAAAATATAATTTTTTTTTTTTTACAATATTTAATAAGTTCTTTGTGGGTATTTAAATCTAACTCTAATTTTTTTAACATTTCATATTGAGATTCTTTTTTTTCTTTAACTATTTTTTGATACTTTGCTTTTTGTACTCTTTTTGTAACTAAATTTTCTGCTGTAAATGTTTGAAATTTAACAGCATCTGCACCAGAGATAGATGCTACATCTATTAATTTTTTTGCTATCTCAATTGACCCATTATGATTAACTCCAGCTTCAGCAATAATAAATACACTCATTTCACAACACTCCCAGCTTTAACAAAACTATCTTTTTTTATTGTAATAAACTGTTTAGTTGAAACATTGCTTCCAATAAAACAACCAGATTCAATTATAGTACCACCATTAATATTTGCATTTGTAGAAATATGACAATGACTAGATATTAAACAGTCATGCTCAACCAATGCTTTAGAATTTATAATACAGTTGTCCCCTATGGATGCATTTGCATTTACTAGTGCATTATGCATAACAATAGTGCCGTCTCCAATAGTTGAATGCTTTGAGACATATGCATTTGGTGAAATAATAGAGGGTAGCAAAAAGCCAGCTTTAATTGCTAAATCAAATAATTTTATTCTTACAAATGGAGATTTAATTTGTCCTACAGTTATCAAAGCATATTTGTATTTCTTTGCTAGGGTTTCAAGGTTTGAGTCGTTATCAATGACAGAATAACCCAAAATTTTAGAACCTAGTAATTCCACTTTATCAACTATTCCAATTATTTGAAATTTATCTTCTTTTTCAATTACATCTATGACTGATCTACAGTGACCTCCTCCTCCTATTAAAATAATTTTCTTCATAATATAATGCTACTTGGTATATTAACAACTCTATCAACTAACCACTTTGAATTTTTTAAATCATCACATTGTGCATTTTTAAACATTGGCAATTTATTCATCAATGTCCAAATCGGACGAGTCATCACACTAGCAGAGTTTGTTTCTTCAAGAAATTTATCTCGTTGTTGTTGACTATTTAGTACAATTGCATTTAACCAATAATTGGATTTACTATTTTCTGGTTCATTAAAAAAATTAAACTCAGTACTATTAAAAAATGTTTCATAATGTTTAGCTAATTTACGTTTATTGATAATAAAATTATCTAAATTTTCTAATTGTGCCACTAATAAAGCTGCATTTATATTTGGCATTCTATAATTATAACCAATCATATCATGATTAAAATTCCACTCATGAGGTACTTTAGCGGTAGTACTTAAATGTTTGGCTTTTTTAAAAAGATTAATATCATTAGTTATTATAGAGCCACCACCACCTGCTGTAATAATTTTATTACCATTAAAACTCATAATTCCTACTTGGCCAAATGTTCCGGTATGCTTGTCTTTGTATAGGCTGCCAACACTTTCTGCTGCATCCTCGATTAAGAATATATTATACTCATCACATATTTCTTTAATACTGTCTATTCTACAAGGATGTCCAAAGCAATGCATTGACACACATGCTTTAATTGCTTTACCAGTTTTGTTATTTATACATTGATTATTTTTAATTTTTGTATTTTTTTCAAGAAATGCTTTTAATGCAAATGGTGATAGACCCATTGTATCTTTATCTACATCAATAAATATTGGCCTCGCACCACAATAACTAATAGCATTGCTAGAAGCGATAAAATTAAGTGATTGAGTGATAACTTCATCACCTTGACCTACATCACCTAATAATAAAGCAATATGGATTGCTGATGTACCATTGCTAGTCGCAACACTATATTTTGCACCAGTATATTTAGCAATTTTTTTTTCAAATTCATTTACAAACTTTCCTATTGACGAAACAAATGTTGAGTCCACACATTCATTAAGATATTTTTTTTCATTTCCAACAAATTTAGGTTCATGTAAAGAAATAAATTTTTTAGTCTGGTAAGTATCTTGAATAAATTCAATAATATTTGAAAACATTACATTTTTCCATCAAGATATTTTTTTTTATCATGATATCTAAACTCAGGTATCATTTTAAAAAATTCATTCACAATTAACTCTTTATTCCAATTCATACTAGACTTTAATTTAACCATAGTATTTTCAAAATTATTTAATTTATCTTCATCATATTTGAGTGAATTTATTATAACTCCTATATTATCAAAACGATCCATATCACGTATTTCTTTCTTGGTATAAAATTCTTCAACATTCTTTTCACCAGTTGTGTCACTATTTGTAAAAAAACATGGCCACTTTTTTTTTTCAGGTAAAGTTTTAATTAATTCTCTTGCCTCATCTTCAGAATTACAAACATAAGCTTCGTAACCTATGTCTTTAAGATATTTCACAGCTAAATCAGAAAATGACAACAAGTCCTTTGTTTTATTTAATTTTGGGAAAAATACATCTCTATTTTTACCAAAAATACAGCTCATAAGACAAAGTTCTCCACTTTCCTTAGGAGTCAAAAAATAACGCTTTATATCCCTTGGTGCTGCTATTGGCTGTATTTTTTCAATTCGCTTATTAAATCCATATAAAAGTGATCCATCACTAAAAGCTACATTAGCAAATCTTGCTGTCGACACGTCAATAGAAAGAGACCTACGCATTAAAAACATCTCCATTATACTCTTACTTGCTCCCATAATATTAATTGGGTCTGTGGCTTTATCTGTACTTACGCAAAAATATTTCTTTGTATTATTTTCAATAGATTGTTTGATAGTCTTATCTATATTTAATATATTTACACTTATCATTCTCATCAAAGTATATGGATCTTCCTCGCTACGAACATGTTTAAGTGCTGATAAATTTAAGACATAGTCATATTTACCATCTGAACGAATAAATGCATCATATTCTCTTGAACCTATATCTAGTGCAAAAGTATTAAATACACCTCTGCTATATCCTAGCGAGCTTCTAATATCTCTCACTAGCTCAGTTAAATTATTTTCACTAATATCAACTACGTGGAGTTTTTTTGGGTTTCTTTTAAAAATTTCTTTAACTACAGATTGACCAATAGATCCCGCCCCACCCAAAACTAAAAAACTTGAAGACATCACCTTAACACAAAGGTCTTGCTCAATTTTAAGAATATCGGATACAAATAATCCAGCCGTTCTTCCAATCAGCTTTAACAATTTATTATCATTCATTACAAGAGTTTATTTTCATTTGAAATAAAATATACATTATTTTTATTATCTTATAAAGAAAGAGCCAGTTTTGATAAAAAATATCTACATATCGACTTATTTTATTAACAGCTTATAATCTTTAATTTACTTAAAATGGTAACTAATTGTTATTAATTTTTTGATATTGATCTCATTTGATTGTCAATATCAAATAATTCATTAAAAGTTCCTTGTCTTACAATCTCTCCTTTTTCAAGCTGATAAATAAGATCACAATCTTTTAGTGTATTTATACGGTGTGCTACTAGTATTATTGTCAGTTGTTCCTTATAAATTTTATTAATATCCTCCATCACATTTTTTTCAGTATGGTTGTCTAATGCGCTAGTTGCTTCATCAAAAATTAAAATTTTTGGATTATGATATAAAGCTCTAGCAATTCCAATACGCTGCCGTTGCCCGCCAGATAATCTAATTCCGCGCTCACCCACTATAGTTTGATATTTGTTTGGTAATTCACTAATAACGAAATCATGTAAATTTGCAATTTTAGAGGCTTTATCAACTAATTCTTGATTAATTTCTTTTGAATTAACACCAAAAGCAATGTTGGCTGCAATAGTGTCATCGGTTAAATAAATGTGCTGTGGAACATATCCAATTAAACGTTGCCAAGACCCACAATTAGTATCTGTTATTGCCAGATCATCAACTATTAGTGAACCTTTTTGAGGTTCAAGAAGTCCAAGAATGATATCTACTGTAGTCGTTTTGCCAGATCCTGTTGTGCCAACTATGCCAACAGTTTTTTTCACAGGAATAGTCAAATTAAAATTTTTTAGAGCTGTTTTAGATGAATTGGGATAGTTATAACTAATATTATTTAAAATAATGGTCTTATTAAATTTGATAATGTCTTTACTTTGATTTGTTGTATACTTATTTAAACTATTAAAATCATCATACAGTTTATCGATTGCTGGTTTAGAAAATTTTATTGTGGTGGTTGCTGCATAAATTTGTTGGACGGAGGGCATTAAACGATAACCGGCAAAGGCAAAAAGAGAAATAGTGGGTATTGCATTAACAAAAGAGCCCGTTTGAGCAATAATATAAAGCATTACAAGTATCATTCCACCAAAAGCAATAACTTCTATGAAATAACGAGGTAATTGACCTATTATAGATGAACTTGCTTGATGTTTTGCAAAAAGCTTTGCATTTTTTGAAAATTTTTGAATGAAATTTTTTTCTAACCTACCGAATTTTACTTCTTTTGATGCACCAAAAGCTTCATTAATAACTTTAAAACGCATCAAATTAGCTTTAACACGTTCTGTTCCAATTTTATTAAGAAAGCTGCTGGACCCTTTAAAGATTAGCCAATAAGCTAATGCAATAATCAGGGTAATAATTAATGTTAGTTTTAAGTTAACTAAAATTAATAGAACTATTAAAAAAACTGAAACTATACTTTGTGATATTAAAATCAGTGTGGGTGATAAGGCTTGGCCCACAACAAATCCGACCTCAGAGATAATAGACTTACCTAGATCAGCACTGTTACGATTTAAAAACCAACTATAAGGTTGATGCAAATAACTTTCCATTAAACGTTTTCCAATAGTGTATTCTATAATTTGAATAAAATGTAATTGAACATAAGTCGTTAGAGCCTTGAAACTAAGTGAAAAAACTAAAAATCCGAATACCACGATACCTAAGGTAAAAATAAAGTCTGTATGATTTTCTATACCAATTATATATGATGCTTGAAAAACGTAGTTTAAAATTGAATTCGTTTCAATAATGCTAGGATTAGTTAATACAGCAATAAACGGCATAATTGAGGCTATACCAATCATGTCTATTAAAGCCATCATTAATACCATTGTGAGTAATAAGATTGCACGTTTTTTTTCATGAGATGTTAAAAAATATAAAATTTTTTTTAGAAAATTCATTCAAAGTTTTATACTTCTTTTTTAATATATTTTCGACTTTTATATCAAATAAACTTTATAAAAATATGGTTAACTTATAAAAGTTATTCTATAAATATAGCAATATACATTAAAAATATTATGAAAAAAAAAAATGGAAAAATATTTTGGATAACAGGTTTATCAGGATCAGGCAAATCAACTGTGGGTGAAAAACTAAAAACTTTAATAAAAAACAAATACAGCAATACAATAATCATTCATGGGGATGATATAAGAAATATCTATAAATTTAAATTTTATTCAAGAATTAAAAGATTAAAACTTGGTAAAGCTAACTCTGATCTTTGTAAGCTCCTCTCTGAACAAGGATTAAATGTTATCTTCACTACAGTTGGTTTGTTTCATGAGTTGTTTGCGTATAATCGTAAAAATCTTAAAAACTATTTAGAAATTTATATAAAAACAGATATAAAAAAATTATTAAAAAATAAGAATAAATCCTTTTATAAGATCAGAACAAAAAATATTTGGGGGTTAGATCTAAAACCTCAGTTTCCTAAAAATTCAGAAATA
>Ga0209223_10005447_pt1 | contig 11208 bp, 9 predicted proteins | sample COG_06_FD_184750 | JGI IMG/M metagenome (GOLD analysis project Ga0209223, IMG submission 184750) | Pelagic Microbial community sample from North Sea - COGITO 998_met_06 (SPAdes) (version 2) | ecosystem: Environmental > Aquatic > Marine > Neritic zone/Coastal water | place: Helgoland, sampling...
ACTATAAAACACCGAATATGGTATATTTAAAAACAGCATAAATTCAATTTTAACCTGTAGCCATATTTCAGGACAAGACAGGTGAGCTAAAAGACGGATATGTGTATTATCACGATTTTGACGGAAAATATATTGTTGGATATAGAGTAGATAATGGTGAAACAACTAAACGATTGGTACTCAAAACTAAGGTTCAACAGGCTAGTTTTTTTAATTTCCTTTCTTTTTTTAGACAAGATTGTGATGAAAACTACAATACCAGTTCTAACTTTTGTGACCAAGGACTGGAAGAAATTGTAATTTCTTCAGGAGGAAGCGGAAGCGGAGTTGCACCCTACTATTCTCTCTTTACTCAAGAATTAGTAGAAGAGCACAACTCTGGGGGTGGAGGAGGAGATTCAGAAGGAGGCGGAGGCGGAAATGGAAGTGGAAACACTACACAACAACAAACATGTACTGGCGGAAAAGTATATAATACAACAACTAAAAGTTGTCAATGCCCACAAGGAACCGCTCCAAATCAGGCAGGAAATTGTGTTGTTATTGATCCTTGTGCAGAAATAAACCAACAAATATTAGACCCTGATTATATTTCAAAGGTTAACGAATTGAAAACTAAGACTACAAAAAAGGTTGAAAACGGATACAGACATAACAAAGATGGTACTTTTTCAGCTTTGACAAGAACAGCTGTAAACGGGCATAGTTTAATAATAAACGCGGATATTAATACGATTGGATTTGCACATACTCACTTAGATAGTTTTTTAACTGGCGGATATGATAGTTCTGGAAATCCGGAAGAAAAAAAACCAATAAGAATGTTTTCTCCTCAAGATTTAATTACCTTCCTATCTATTGCTAAGAATACTCAACGTGGAAATGTATCTGTTGCTAATGTCTATGGAACAGTAGTAACAAGTATTGGAACCTATATGTTGAAGTTTGCGGATGACCCTACCACAATACCTAACATAAGTGCTTCACATCTTAAAAAAGACTATCTAGCATATATGGAGAAGTACCCTAGTAATAAAGAAAAAGCGTTTTTAAAGTTTTTAAAGCACAGTGTTAAAATAGATGGTGTGAAGCTATATAAAGTTGAGAGTGATGGAAGTGTAAAGAAAAAAGAATTAAGTAGTAATGAGAATGTTGATACAACAAATTGTTAAATCTAAAAAAAAGATAAGATGAAAAAAATAGTACTATTATTATCCATCATGTTTGCAACATTGAGTTGTAAAGCACAAATAATTCCTATTGAACAACAGTTAACATATACAGGGGACATTCCTGATGGAGCATACGTTAAAGATGTAAATGGATTGCTCAATGATTATGTTGGTACATGGGCAACTACACAAAATGGGGATAGGTATGAGTTTCAAATTGTTAAGGTGACTAAAAATTACTTAAATACAACTTGGGATAAATTATATATGAGGTATAAGATTTTCAATATAAGTACTGGTAAAGTTCTTGTTGATGTAACATCAGAAACTGATGATAGTCCTTTCGTAGTAAGAGGAGCTTATCTTGCTAGTACAGGAACACATTATGTCCTTAATTATATTGGTCATAACAATGATTGTGGTCAAAATGGACATGTATTTATTGAAGTTGTAGGCTCATCTAAAAATCAAATGAATATATTTTTATCTGTCACAGGAGATGTATCTCCTAATTGTACATCTCCTGTGACAACACAAATACTGCCAATACAGAAAATGTTATTAACAAAGCAATAAAGAAAGTGATTTTCTCTTTCTGTTCGTAAAACTCACTCCTCTTGGAGTGAGTTTTTAACCACTCGTTCATAGAAGAATAGTTAATGCTGAGCAAAATAGAAGGAAGATAAAATGAAAAAAATAGTACTATTATTATCCATCCTATTTGCAACATTGGGTTGTAAAGCACAAATAATCCCTGTAGAACAGTATATAACATATTCTGGTGAGATTCTTGACGGAGCCTATGTAAAAGATGTAAATGGGTTGCTCAATGATTATGTTGGTACATGGGTAACTACACAAAATGGTGATAGGTATGAGTTTCAAATTGTTAAGGTGATTAAAAGTTTTTTAAATACCACTTGGGATATGTTATATATGAGGTATAAAATTGTCAATATAAGTACTGGTAAAGTTATCGCTGATACAACCGATAAGACAGATGACAGCCATCTTGTCGTGAAAGGTTCTTACCTCGCAGCAAGTGGCAGTTACGTGTTTGACTATATGGGCCTTAATAATGAGTGCGGTCAAAACGGTCAAGTATTTATGGGGATCTTAAATACTAATCGTTCACAAGCTAAATTATTTTTATCAGTAACAGGAAGTGTCTACCCAAGTTGTACATCAGTTGTGGCAACACAAGTGTTACCAACAGAGATGATAACATTAACAAAGCAATAAAGAAAGTAATTTTTTCCGACCTGTTTGTAAAGACTCACTCCGCAAAGGGTGAGTTTTTAGCGAGGCCACTTGCATTGGATTTACAGCAAAAAGGTGATAATTCCCTAAAAACTATACTATATTTTAATCAAATAAAATTCTCATTTCACTTCAAAAAATGTTTTAACATAACATCATGATGGAATTTTAACAACAAATTGTTAAGTTTCATATCTTTGTATGTTTTTTGACTTAAATCTTATGAAGATTATTATAGCGGGTGCCGGTGATGTTGGATTTCATTTAGCAAAACTATTATCATACGAGTCGCAAGACACCTACATTATAGATTTTGATGGAGACAAACTAAACTACATCAACAATCATTTAGATGTTATCACCAAAAAAGGAGATGCAACCTCTATTAAATTACTAAAAGAAATAGGTGTTGATTCTGCCGATTTATTATTGGCTGTAACTGAGTCACAGAACACCAATTTTACAATCTCTGTTATTGGTAAATCTCTTGGAGCAAAGAAAACAATTGCCCGAATAGACAATCCTGAATTTTTAAAAAACGATGATATTGACTTCAAAAACTTTGGAGTTGACTTTATGATTTCTCCAGAAGAGTTAGCAGCAGATGAGATTAAAATGATGCTTAATCAATCCTCTTTTAATGACACAGTTACTTTTGAGAATGGTCTTTTTAATGTAATGGGCACCTCTTTAGATTACAAATCTCCACTTTTGGATATGACTGTAAAAGAAGCTAGAGAAACCTTTGCTAATGTTGATTTTATTACCATTGCTATTAAAAGAGAAGGAATTTCACAAACAATAATACCAAGAGGAGATACCGAATATAAATTAAACGATCAGGTTTACTTTTCTGTTCCTCATTATAGTGTAGACCAACTATATCCTATCGTAGGAAAAGAGCATTTGAAAATTAAAAATGTTATGATCCTTGGAGGAAGTTCTATCGGGGCTAAAACGGCTAGAAACCTCTGCAATGAAAACTTTAAAGTAAAGTTAATTGAAAAGAAAAGAGACAAATCATTATTGCTTGCTGAAGAGTTAAACGACACGTTACTGATCAACGGAGATGGTAGAGATATTGAACTATTAGAAGAAGAAAACATTAGAGACATGGATGCCTTTGTTGCAGTTACTGGTGATTCTGAAACAAACATCATGTCTTGCTTGGTTGCTAAATCTAAAGGGGTCAAAAAAACAATCGCTTTGGTCGAAAATATGGATTATATCAATATTTCTCAAACCATTGGTATTAATACACTAATCAATAAAAAATTAATTGCTGCTAGTAATATTTTCAAACACATTAGAAAAGGTGAAATTTTAGCTTTAGCAAATCTTCACAATATAGACGCTGAAGTTTTTGAATTTGAAGTACTGCCTAATGCTAAAGTGACAAAAAAACCTATTAAAGAATTAAAATTCCCTAGAGATGCTGTTTTTGGAGGTATAATTAGAGATGGGAAGGCATTAATGTCTTTTGGTGATTTTCAAATTAAAAGTGGAGATAAGGCTATTATCTTCTGTCTACCAGAAGCAATTAGCACTGTTGAAGACTTATTTCGATAGAAATGGGAAGCCTAAATCTTAAAATAATTTATAGATTTCTAGGACTCACAGCAGTTCTAAACGGTCTTTTCATGTTCATTGCTCTACCCTTTAGCATGTATCATAAAGAACCTGCTCAAACAGGTATTTTGATAGCAGGAATCGTAACCGTTTTTTTAGGATTACTTCTATATTTCTTCAATAAACCTAAAAACACTAATATTCAGAAGAAGGAAGGATACCTAATAGTAACTTTGGGTTGGCTTAGTTTATCTTTCACAGGAATGCTACCTTACCTATTCTCGGGCGCAATTCCTAATCTAACAAATGCATTTTTTGAGACTCTTTCAGGATACTCTACTACTGGAGCTTCTATTCTTTCTGATATAGAATCTATGCCTAAAGGAATTCTCTTTTGGAGAAGCGCTACGCATTGGATTGGAGGTATGGGAATTATTGTATTAACCATTGCAATTTTACCACTATTAGGTATTGGTGGAATGCAGCTTTTTATGGCTGAAGCCCCTGGTCCATCCGCAGACAAATTACATCCTAGAATTACAGATACAGCAAAACGATTATGGCTAATTTATGTAATATTAACCTTTGCTGAATTTTTCTTATTAAAGGTAGCGGGAATGACATGGTTTGACGCCATAAACCATGCAATGGCAACAGTTAGCACAGGAGGTTTCTCAACAAAAAATGCAAGTTTGTCCTTCTGGAATCATATGCCTTTGGTACAATACATCGTTATCTTTTTTATGTTTATAGCAGGCACAAATTTTGTTCTCACTTACTTTGCTTTAAAAGGAAAAGTTAAAAAAGTGATACAAAGTGAGGAATTTAGATATTATATTATTGCCATCCTTAGTATCACGTTTATTATTGCAGGAATTATTTTATTTTTCCAAGACACTACATTACAAACAACCATCAGTCACCCTGAAGTTTTAGGAAAGACAGAAAGTGCCTTCAGACATGCCCTTTTTCAAGTTACATCAATTATAACAACAACTGGTTTTGTAAGTGCAGACTTTACCATGTGGAGCTTCTTTGCTACTGGTATTTTCTTTGCATTATTTTTTCTTGGAGGTTCAGCAGGGTCAACAAGTGGTGGAATTAAGATAGTTCGTCATATTGTGATGTTAAAGAATAGTTTTCTTGAGTTCAAAAAAACACTCCATCCAAACGCAATTATTCCAGTTCGTTATAACGGTAAAGCAGTTAGTCAAACTATCGTCTTTAATATCCTCTCTTTCTTTGTTATTTACATGTTGATTTTTATCATCTCTTCTGTAATTCTGACTTTTTTAGGCTTAGATTTCATGTCAGCCTTAGGAGCGGCAGCTTCTAGTTTAGGAAATATCGGACCTGCTATTGGTTCTGTAAGTCCCGTAGATAATTTTGCTCACCTATCAACAGGAGCCAAATGGTTTTGTTCTTTCTTAATGCTAATCGGAAGGTTAGAACTCTTTACAGTATTAATCCTTTTCACTCCTTTTTTCTGGCGTAAGAGTTAATAGCTATTTAGTAGTAAAAAATTATTTTCATAGTTTTATCACTCAATAATTCAAATTTAACGCTATGAAAAAGAATTATCTGTGCCAGATATACTGGTGCTTTATTTTCACATTCTCATTATTTTTAGAAACAAATGCTCAATCTGTTGGTAGTATAGGATTTATCGCCTTTAATGCTGATGGGGACGATGATTTTGCCATTGTAGCATTGGCGGATATTACCGCAAGTTCAACAATTTACTTTACCGACAACGAATCAGATGGAATCGGAGGAATTACATCTGGAGAAGGAACTCTCACATGGATTACTGGTGAAAAAATCATTAAAGCTGGAACAGTTATTATTTTTACTGATGTTGATAATGACACAAATCCAAATTTTGGAGTTTCAATTGGATCATTATCAGAAACTGGAGGTTTTAATATTTCTCCATCTTCAAAAGATGGAATTATTGCATTTTTAGGAACGGATGACAAAACACCAACTTCTTTTATCGCTGCAATTCAAATAGGTAATGATTCTTCAACTTTAGGACCTTTTGATGTTGATGCTATAACCTTAACAGATACTGGTCTTATTATAGGAACATCAATTGTAGTTATAGATAGTTCAGCTTCTCCTGATGGTGCAAAATATGCAGGTTCTAGATCCAATAAAACTTCTTATAGTGATTATTATACTTTACTAAATGATGATGTCATTAATTGGACTAATATAGTAAATGGAGATGGCGAAACCTTACTCCCTTTCTCTGTCGAAGCTTTTACTATAAATACAACCACATGGACTGGAAATAATAGTAGTGCATGGAATCTAATAGGAAATTGGGACAATGGTATTCCAAGTTCATCATCTTCCGTTATAATTCCAGATGTAATCAATTCACCAATAATAAGCGAGAGTGTAGAAGTAGGTAATCTAATTATCAATACAGGTGAAATAGTAACAATTGAAGGCTCAAAGTCATTGAGTGTATCTGGCCAGTTAATTGTCTCAGGTTCATTAAATCTTAATTCTGAAAGCTCTATACTAGTTTTTGGCTCTTCAAGCGGAAACATTACTTACACAAGAACCCTAAGTACAGCGAATTGGTATTTATTAAGTCCTCCTGTTGTTGGGCAAGACGAAGATGATTTTGCCTCTGCTTCTGGACTTGCAACTGGAAGTGGTAGTAATCTAGGTCTTGGATCTTATAACACCATTTCAGACACTTGGTCTTATTATCAAGGAGTGGCAAGTGTTGCTACTCTTACGAATGGACAAGGATACGCCGTTAAATTGGCTTCCTCTGGCGATGTCTCGTTTACTGGAACGTTATTAACTAACGACCTCATTCCTATTGCTATGACAACAACTGGTAACGGATTTAATCTAATAGGTAATCCCTATCCATCATATATTAATAGTACTTCGATACTTACTTTAAGTACAACTGCTTTATTAACTGAAACACTTTGGATATGGGATCAATCTGCAAATGCTGGTGCTGGAGCTTACACAACGAAAGTAACTGCTGACGCATTTCAAATTGCTCCTGGACAAGGATTCTTCGTTCAATCAGATGCTGATGGTGGTAATTTATTAATTAATGAATCCTTTCAAAGTCATCAAGGTGTGGATACTTTCTTAAGAAGTATTCCTAGACCTGAGGTACACTTAAACTTAACTGATGGTACTAATAAAATGCTAACCAAAGTATATTATATCGATGGAACAACTACTGGATTCGACAATGGATATGATGGCCCTATGTTTGGCGGTGTTTCCAATAATTTTGCTATTTATACACACACTGTAGCTAATGGATTTGGAAGGAATTTAGCAATCCAATCTTTGCCTGATAATAATTATGAAAATCTAGTAGTACCCATTGGAATCAATGCAGGTTCGGGAACAGAAATCACCATTTCAGCAGAAGCTGTTGATTTCCCTATTGGGATCAATGTGTTCCTAGAAGATAAAGAAAATAACTCTTTCACTCGTTTGGATCAAACAAATGCTAAATATACCACTACCCTTTCAGCTAACTTAGATGGTATTGGTCGTTTCTTCTTACACACATCCTCGAGTGCTTTAAGCATTGATAATTTAAGTGCTCTAGACAATATAAGTCTCTATACTACGAATCAAAAAAACTTGCGAATTGTTGGGATACAGCAAGGAGAAACCAAGGTAAAGTTATATAACATTCTAGGTAAACAAATTCTCAAAACATCATTTATAGCCAATGGCGTAAATGATGTGGCGATACCAAATCTTAAAACTGGAATTTATGTGGTACAAATAGAAAATCAAGAAGGGAATTTGAATAGAAAAATAATTATCGAATAATTTAAAGAAAAGAAACACATGAAAAATCAAGATAAAAATACATCGAAAGATATTTCAAGAAAAGAAGCATTACATAAAATCGGTGATTATGGAAAATATGCTGCATTAACTGCACTAGGAACTTATATTCTTTTGAACCCTAAAAAAGCTCAAGCTGCTAGCCCAACTAACCCAAATACTGATTTTTAAATGGATTCACATTTGAGCTCAATAGTGCTAAAGGAAATAGAAAATAAGTCTGTAGTTTGGTTTCAAAATTCCAATCAATATTTAATTTTAGAAAATGTTGTAGCGGAAATTGTTAAGAAGCTTTATTATGAGAATAATATCGAAGAAATAGCCAAGACTTTAAAAAAAAACCTAGCCATTCCATTTGAAAAAGCTTTTGATTTTATTATCGATATCGATGAGCAGATTGTGAAACCAAACAAAACGATTAAAAAATCAATCCTTGTTCAAAATTCAGATTTTACGATTCCTAGTTCTTTTGAGTTTATTAAGTATTATCAAATAGCTCAAAAAGTCATGAAAGTAAGTTATTCGAGTGAGTTTGAACTGTCTTTAATACACCCAAAGTTTGCACACCTAGAAGTTACTAAACCTAAAAAAATAAATTTTTCCTTTCAAACATTCAACAATACTGATCATACTTATTTAGTTCTCGATAATGAACTAATCGGTTCTTGGAGTAAAAAAGACATTCATTATTTTCAAGGGAAATTTTCTATGAAAATTATTGAATCTGTTTATGAAAAATTAGAGGAAAAGTGGATGGGAATCTTTCATGCCTCTGCAATCAATCATCAAGAGGATTCAATGCTGATTTTAGGTGACTCTGGAAATGGAAAGAGTACGTCATTAGCACTATTACAAGCACATGGATTTCATTGTATTGCAGATGATTTTGTTCCAATTGACGATGCAAAAAATATTCATTCTTTTCCTGCGGGGATTTCTATCAAAAAAAATTCTTTCCCTATTTTATTGGATTATTATCCTGAATTAAAAAGCTCAGCCGAATATCATTACGAGCGATTAAACAAAATTGTTCATTATCTTCCTCCAAAAAACATCGATTACAAAAAGTCGTTTCCTTGTAAAACTTTAATCTTTATAAAGTACGATGACAATATAGAGTTTGAATGCAAAGAAATATCCAAACTTAATGCATTCGAAAATTTGATTCCAGATTCTTGGATTTCTTCTATATCAAATAATGTTACTGTTTTTTTAAATTGGTTCTCTTCTTTATCTTGTTATCAACTAACCTATTCTAATAATCAATTAATGATTGATTCAGTTAGAAAACTATTTAAAAATGACTTATAAAGAAACACTGTTATTTATTGGTAAATGTTTGACTATTTCTCACGAAGAAAACAATCTTCAATCAATAACTAAACAAATAAAATCAGATGAAATTGATTGGGATTCTGTTGTAAAAGTCAGTACAGCTCATTATGTTTTTCCTGCTTTATATTGCAATCTTAAAAGAGCTAATCTCCTATCTTATTTACCTGAAGATTTAGTTTCTTACATGAAACACATTACAGATTTAAATAGAGAACGAAATATTCAGATTATTGACGAAGCAAAAGAAATCAATGAACTCTTAACTAATAATGGCATTACTCCTATTTTCTTAAAAGGAACTGGATTTTTACTTCAAGATTTTTATGAAGATATTGCTGAAAGAATGGTTGGTGATATTGATTTTATTGTTTCACCAAAAGATTACGAAAAGACAATAAAGAAATTGCTACTAAATAATTATTCTAAATTATACAAAATTGATTATGATATCCCTAAGAGGCATTATCCAAGACTTATAAAACAAGACGAAATCGCAGCCGTAGAGATTCATAAACAAATGATATTAGATAAATATACTGATGAATTTAATTTTCATACAATCAAGGAAAAGATTATTTCAAAAAATAACATTTCTTTTTTAAGTCTTGAAGATCAGTTATCACTTACAGCTATTGCAATACAAATAAATGATAATGGCCAATTCTATAACAATATTAGTTTAAGAAATGCTTACGATACTTATCTATTATCAACAAGAACAAATTCTTTACAATCTATTATAAATTTTGACAAACTTTTCTCTCCATTAAATAATTTTCTAGGGATTTGCAATGAGGTTTTATCAAGTAGTATTCATTATAAAAAAACGCAAGAATCAGAGAAATACAAGGCGGTTTTCTATCGTTTAATTACCAATCAGAAATTTCAAAAACAACATTCAAAAAAATGGAAAAAGAAGTTGTTTTTAAACTCCAGATTAGATGTTATTTATAAGTCAATTTATAGAAAAGATTATCGATATTTCCTCCTTAGAAGAATTACTGACAAAACTTGGTACAAAGAAAAGATGGTTCAAATCGGTCTTAAATCAAGCTCCTAACCTCCTCAAAATCTAAACCTCCATAATTTCCTGAACTCATTAAAAGAACTGCTTTATTTTTCAAATTTTCAGAAAATAAAAACTCTTTAAACTCGGTTGAGCTTGTATAGATAATTAAATCGTCTCTTTGAAATGCATTCGCAATTTGCTCTTTAGTAACTTCTTCTAATTGTTTAATCTTTACTGCATGAGGAGAGTAAAATACAACGGCTTTATCTGCTTTATCTAAAGCTCCTTTATACTCTTTAAGAAACTCAGCGTTTAAACTACTATAGGTATGCAGTTCTAAACATGCTAAGACCACTCTTTCGTTATATTGCTCCTTTATAGCTTCTGTAGTTGCTTGTACTTTACTTGGACTATGTGCAAAATCTTTAAAAACAACTGTGTTCTTGTTTTCCGCAATCTTTTCTAATCGTTTACTAGCTCCTTTAAAAGTTGCTATTGCCTCATAAAAATCATCTTCATCAATTCCCATATGCTGACAAATCCATTTGGCTCCTGCTAGGTTTTGCAAATTGTGTTGTCCGAAAATTTCTAAAGGCATATCACCATCAGAAGTGTCAATAAAAGTAGTTCCATTATCAATCAAATGATTTGGAGTACCATAAGGATACTTTTTGATAGCATGCTCAGAGTTTTCTACTACTTCTTTTACAACTTCATCTTCTTCATTGTACACCATAATTCCACCATTGGTTAACGAATTTGTAAAAATTCGAAACTGCTCTGCATAATTTTCAAACGTTGGAAAAACATTAATATGATCCCAAGCAATTCCACTTAATAAAGCAATATTGGGTTTGTATAAATGAAACTTAGGTCGCATGTCTATTGGAGAACTTAAATACTCATCTCCTTCCAAAACAATGAACTCATTTTCTTTTGTTAAATGTACCATGGTATCAAAACCTTCTAACTGCGCTCCCACCATATAATCCACCTCCCTATCATGATAAT
>Ga0209223_10005450_pt1 | contig 11205 bp, 8 predicted proteins | sample COG_06_FD_184750 | JGI IMG/M metagenome (GOLD analysis project Ga0209223, IMG submission 184750) | Pelagic Microbial community sample from North Sea - COGITO 998_met_06 (SPAdes) (version 2) | ecosystem: Environmental > Aquatic > Marine > Neritic zone/Coastal water | place: Helgoland, sampling...
GGAGGGATCGTATCGAGTTGATTGGCCGTGGCAATAAAAAGAACCCGGGACAGGTCGACACGCAAATCGAGATAATGATCCAGAAATTCGTTGTTTTGCTCCGGGTCCAGCACTTCCAAAAGTGCTGACGCCGGGTCCCCTTGATAAGAGCGACCCACCTTGTCGATCTCATCAAGCATAATGACCGGATTGGCGACATCAACATCTTTCAGAGCCTGCACCAGCTTACCCGGCATCGCGCCAATATAGGTTCGACGGTGTCCTTTAATCTCTGCTTCATCTCGCAGCCCACCCAAACTCAATCGGAAGAATTTTCGGCCTAAAGCATCAGCAACAGACTTGCCAATACTGGTTTTTCCAACACCAGGCGGGCCTACAAGCAGCAGTATTGAGCCATCAATAGTGCCCTTAAAATTGCCTACAGCCAAAAACTCTACAATGCGCTCTTTAACGTCTCCAAGCCCATCATGATGCCGGTCAAGTTCACCTCGAGCATGCTCCAGACTGAGGTTATCGTCTGAATAAACACCCCATGGCACAGCGCTGATCCAGTCAAGATAATTACGCGTCACCGCGTATTCGGGTGAGCCTGATTCCAGCACGCTTAATTTGTCCAACTCCTCTGCGAAGCGAGTGGACACGTGTTCGGGAGGATTACGTGCTGACATGCGTTCAGCAAATTTTTCGGCATCTGAAGTTCTATCGTCTTTGGAAATACCCAACTCACGCTGGATGACCTTCATCTGCTCCTTAAGAAAAAACTCGCGCTGGTTATCGGAAACTTTGTCATTCACTTCACGACTAATCTCCCCCTGAAGTTCGGCAACCTCTTTCTCTCGTCGCAGCAATTCCAGCACTTGAGTCATGCGCGCGGGAAGAGGTAGCGTTTGCAAGATGTCTTGTAATTGCCCTCCCGATGCCGTTGTCATTGCTGCAGCAAAGTCGGCCAGCAGGCTAGGCTGGTTCGGATTAAACTTGCCAAGGTATTGCTTGAGCTCCTGCGAATAAAGTGGATTTAGTGGCAGCAGCTCTTTGATAGCAGCAATAATGGCCATGGCATATGCCTTGATCTCATCGCTGTCACGCTCACCTTTGGATCGGGGATACTCGACTTGTGCAATAAACGGTCCGTCTTCACGTAACCAGCGCACAATACGAAACCGCTTTAGGCCCTGAGCAAGAAATTGTCCCGGGTTATCTGACTGCTGTTGGGGTCTGTGCAACCTGACTACACACCCCATATCTGGAAAATCAGTGGCCACGACATCGATAGGGTTAACGTCGCCGACAAAAGCCAAACCCAGCACCCCCTTGCCCTGATCAGATATTGCGGCCAGTGTTTTTTGCCATTGCTCGGGGTTGAGACCAATGGGCTGTACTTGACCGGGAAAAAAGGGACGCCCAGGTAAAGGTAGTAGCACCAGTGTTTCGGGCAACACGTCTTCCGCTACCGCTGGGGTCGACCCCTGCTCTACCGTTATGACGTCTTCGGCACCCAGCTCATAGTGCGCCGACACCCCCTCGAGGACGCCGTCATTGGCATTACCGTCTGGCTTGTTTGGGTTCTGATTATCTTCGCTGCTCATTACAGCCTGCCTCATTCCTTGGCGTTATGACTCGCTTTACCAAGATGTGGTGATCAACAGGCTGCAATTCAAGGCCTTAAGCCCAGTCAGTCATCGCCCCCCGAGGGCGCGGACGGGATACCGTTGAACGGTAGGTGTGAGACTTTGGAACCCGTATTCGATGCTTCAGATACACGAACTGCACCCTCTTTTTCAACTTCATCGATACGAATTACCGAGTGCAGCGGGATATAACTGCGCTTAACCCCCGCAAACTCGGTTTTTAACTTCTCTTCCGAGGGGTCAACCAGTACCGCCGATCGCTCGCCGAAAACCAGCTCTTCAATCTCTATGAAGCCCCACATGTCGCTTTGAAATATTTGCCTAGCGAAAACCTCAAAGACTTGGCCTCCGTTTTGGAAGATCACCTTGTAGACGGGCTGAGTTGTCATGGGCAAAGGACGCGGTTAGGAAAAAAAGGGCGGGAATGGTACCACTTCTGACGCTATCTGCCAGTGGATTCTCGCGCAGAGTATGATTCATAACGGTATACTCCCGCTCGATCGCTGTATCCACTGCAAATGAGAAGACTTTTTTGACAACATCATCCCAGAAAAAACTGTTTGTCCAAACCCACGGCTGCCAGATGAATGAGTACGATTCTGCGCGGATGGCCGATCTGCTGGGTGAAAGTCATGGACTCACGCTTACCGACCAGGTCGAGGAAGCTGACGTTCTTCTACTGAACACCTGCTCAATTCGAGAAAAGGCACAGGAAAAAGTGTTTCATCAGTTGGGGCGGTGGCGACCTTTAAAGCAGGCTAAGCCTGACCTGATCATTGGCGTGGGCGGCTGTGTTGCGAGTCAGGAAGGTGCAGAAATTAGTAAGCGCGCACCGTTTGTCGATTTGATCTTCGGCCCCCAAACCCTGCACCGCTTACCCGAAATGATTGAAGCTCGCAGGGATGGCACCCCCGTTGTTGTAGACGTCAGCTTTCCTGAAATCGAAAAATTTGATCGACTACCCGAACCCCGGGTTGATGGTCCCAGCGCTTTTGTTTCAATTATGGAAGGCTGCAGTAAGTACTGTACTTTTTGCGTTGTACCCTATACCCGCGGCGAAGAGGTTTCTCGTCCGGTAGACGACATCATTGCTGAAATTGCCTCCTTGGCGGGTGGCGGGGTGAAAGAGGTCAACCTGCTGGGGCAAAACGTCAATGCCTACAGAGGGCCTAATTATCTGGGCGAAAACATCGACTTTGCAGAGCTGCTTCACCTGGTGAATTTGGTGCCCGGCATTGAACGTATTCGCTACACAACCTCGCACCCTGTCGAGTTTTCCGAAGCCCTTATCCAGTGCTACGCGGACATTCCTGCCTTGGTTGACCATTTGCATCTGCCGGTGCAAAGCGGTTCAGACCGTACTTTGATGGCTATGAAGCGTGGCCATACCGCGCTGGAATATAAGGCTAAAATTCGAGCCCTACGCCGAGTTCGCCCAAACATTTCCCTATCGTCTGACTTTATTATCGGTTTCCCGGGTGAAGACGAAAAAGACTTTGCCGCCACAATGAAGCTGATCGATGAGATCGGTTTCGACAACTCGTTTAGCTTTATTTACAGCGCCCGTCCAGGAACGCCCGCTGCTGATTTAGCAGACGAAACCACAATGGAGGTGAAGAAACAGCGCCTGAAAATCTTACAGGGTAGAATCGCTCAGCAAGCCGCCGCTATTGGAATCGCCATGGTAGGAAGCAAGCAGCGTGTTTTAGTGACGGGAGTGTCTAAAAAAGATCCCGGACAGCTTGCCGGAAGAACAGAGAATAACCGTGTGGTCAACTTTAGTTGTGACGACAGTCGTCTTATCGGACAATTCGCCGACGTAGAAATTGTCGAAGCTTTGCCCAACTCGCTGCGAGGCCAGCTAATAGCAACGCCGATTTGAATCAAAAAACGCGGTTGACTCCCACAGTAAGGTCTGTATCTTCTCTCTCCCACTTGCGAAAAGAGCGAACAAACAGGCGTTGGACACCGTTAGCGCAGCCCCCGAATCGGACAACTCACCGGAATCGGCCTCACAACTCAGCATTACCCTCGAACCTAATGATGCCCGTCATCTGGCCGCGTTGTGCGGGCAGCTAGATGCACACTTGCGTCAACTTGAAGAGCGTCTTGGCGTAGTTATTCGCAATCGCAGCAATCACTTTACCGTTTCCGGCAGCGCCGATGCGACGGGGATCACGATTTCCTTACTGGAAACCCTATACGGTGAAGCATGCCAAGGGGTTGGCATCAGCCCAGAGAGCATTCACCTGCACTTGCAGGAAGCGGACCTTGAACATCTAGCACAACATCGCCAGCAGAGCTCTAGTAACGATGTCGAGCCCATTACTGTCATTCGCACCAAACGAACATCGATCAAGCCCCGGGGCAAAAACCAGCAAGCCTACGTACGGGCACTACAACGACACGATATCAATTTTGGCATTGGCCCTGCAGGCACGGGAAAAACCTATCTAGGTGTTGCCTGTGCTGTTCAAGCGCTTTTAGACGAGCAAGTGCGTCGTATTTTACTCGTTCGACCCGCCGTGGAAGCCGGCGAGAGACTCGGATTTTTGCCGGGCGATCTCAGTCAGAAGGTAGACCCTTATCTTCGCCCTCTCTACGACGCTCTGTACGAAATGCTGGGATTTGAAACCGTCACCAAATACATAGAGCGCAATATCATTGAAGTTGCTCCACTGGCCTTTATGCGCGGACGCACTCTCAACAACGCCTTTATAATTTTGGATGAGGCGCAAAATACAACTCGGGAGCAGATGAAAATGTTCCTCACGCGCATTGGCTTTGGCTCAACTGCAGTCATTACCGGCGACGCCACACAAATTGACCTACCACGGGGCCAGCAATCCGGCCTCATACACGCCACGCAGGTTCTCGAAGGTGTTGAGGGCATTACATTCACTTGGTTTGCCAATAAAGATGTCGTTCGACACCCGTTAGTTCAAAGAGTGGTTTCGGCCTACGATGACTTCGAGGCGAGAAGCCCCAAACTAGAGCGAAGGGAACCATGACTCCTGTGCTGCATATCGAGCGCGATGACACCATCGAAGCGCCAGAAGACGACAGCTTCAAACGTTGGGTCAATGCAACCTGCAGTGCCATAGATGCAGACGCTAATGCACGCCCCGAGTTGAGTATACGAATTAGTGATACCGACGAAATGACGCAATTGAACCAGCGTTTTCGTGATCGACCGGGACCCACAAATGTATTGTCTTTCCCCGCAGACATTCCAGCCGATGTAGCTTGCGAACTGCTAGGCGATATTGTCATCTGCAGCCCCTTAGTCTTGAAAGAGGCTCGGGAACAAGGGAAATCCCCTGCTTGTCATTGGGCGCACCTGACCGTGCACGGCGTCTTACATTTACTCGGCTATGATCATGAAACAGCCGATGCAGCTGAGAATATGGAACACCTTGAAACCCAGATTTTGCAGCAATTTGGCTGCCCTGACCCCTATCTTTCTGTCGATGATACCCAGCGAGCTGACCTGCCGTGAACGATGTACAAACCCCTGAGACCGACGAGCGCTCTTGGGTAGAGCGCCTGACGCAATTTCTGTCTGGAACACCGCAGAACCGCGCAGATCTGGAAGGTCTACTCGAGCTTGCCGTTGATAACGAGTTAATCGATGACGACGCCAAAACCATTATGGAAGGCGCCTTATCAGTCAGCGATATGCAGGTTCGGGATATTATGATCCCCCGCGCTCAAATGACCGTCATTAAAATTGATGCCGAGCTCGACGAAGCACTGCCCCAAATTATTCATGCCGCTCACTCGCGGTTCCCCGTTATTGATGACAATCTCGACAATGTCGTGGGTATTTTACTGGCCAAAGATCTTTTGCCATTAATTTTGGAGCGTGAGCCAGACTTTGATCTGCGCAGCCTTTTAAGGCCCGCGGTCGTGGTGCCCGAAAGTAAGCGCCTGAATGTCTTGCTCCGAGAATTCCGTCAAAACCGCAACCATATGGCGATTGTGATCGATGAGTACGGGGGTGTAGCCGGTCTAGTGACTATCGAGGATGTTCTAGAGGAGATCGTTGGTGAAATTGAAGACGAAACAGACGTAGATGAAGGCCACGATATTCGAAAAATAAGCCCAACAGATTTTTTCGTGAAGGCTCAAACGCCTATTGAAGATTTCAACGAACACTTTGGCGTGGCATTTAGCAGTGAAGAGTTCGATACCATTGGCGGCCTCGTCGTCAATGCCTTTGGTCACGTGCCCACGCGCAGCGAGACCACCCATCTTGAGCGCTTCGAATTTAAAGTGGTTAATGCTGACCAACGTCGATTGCTTAGCCTTCGCGTAACACCACCCCACGACGCTGCCGACTGACCGGCATGGAGTCTAGAGTTAAAGCTCTAGCAAGCCTACTGGTGCCAATAATTTCCGGCGCTCTATTCGTACCCGGCCTAGCGCCCATGTCGGCGTGGCCTTCAACCTTACTCAGCATTGCTGCCCTGCTGTATCTCATGCACCGCAAGTCACAACAGTCTGCCTTTTTGATCGGTTGGCTTTATGGCGTGGGTCTTTTTGGTGCAGGGGTTTCTTGGGTTTATGTCAGCATTCAGGTTCATGGCCAAGCACCGCCACTGCTAGCCGGTACCCTGACCGCGCTGTTTTGCCTTGGGCTCGCCACTCTGACAGGCTTGCAAATGTCACTCTACCGCCGCTGTAGTCGGGGTCGAAAAACTCCCAGCCCCCTTCTCTTTGCCGCTATTTGGGTCTTATTCGAATGGCTGCGCAGTTGGCTTCTTACCGGATTCCCTTGGCTTTATGCGGGTTACATTGCACTCGATACACCAGCAGCTGGCTGGGCACCCGTCGTCGGCGTCTACGGCCTGAGCTTCCTTATCGCAGGACTCTCCGCCGCCATAGGCTCACTGGCGCTAAATACCGCCAGCGACCTGCGTAAAAGAGGGGCAGAAGCTTCAATTTGGGTAATCATCATCCTCACTGGCATGCCTTTGAGCGCTGTTTCCTGGACGCAGGACAGGTCAGCCCCGCTTACCGTCGCCATTTATCAACCTAACATTCCCTTAGAGAAAAAATGGGACCGCCGCTACTTCCGCGCTATCCAGCAGCAATACACCGACAACTCACGCCCTTATTTCAAAAATACTGACCTGGTGCTTTGGCCCGAATCTGCACTTCCCACCTACAAAGATCGCATCGAAGACTATCTGAGTCTTGTAGCTACCGAGGCAACGGAAACAGGCACCACGTTGATTACCGGCATCCCCACCCGTGACGCCCAGGGAGGCTATAACAGTATTGTTGCGCTGGGCTTGGGTGCCGGTGAATACCGCAAACAAAAGCTGGTGCCTTTTGGCGAATACGTGCCCTTCGAAGAGAACTTGCGTGGCTTGATTAAATTTTTTGACTTACCCATGTCCAATTTTATTCCGGGCCCCAATGTGCCTCCAATCTTGTCAGCAGGCCCCCTAAAAGTGGCGTCTTTCATTTGTTATGAAATCGTTTATCCAGACTTTGTCTGGCAGGGAGCACGCGACGCGGCGCTACTCGTCACTGTCAGTAACGACAGTTGGTTTGGCCACTCAATAGGGCCCTTGCAACATCTGCAAATGGCGCGCTTTCGCGCGCTTGAAACCGGTAGACCACTCCTGAGGGGTACCAATAACGGCGTGTCTGCAATTATCGACCACAAAGGTGACTTGTTGGTCGCGACTCCGCAATTTGAGGAGGTCGTAATTACGGGTGAGGTACAACCAAAAACAGGTTTAACGCCACTCATGTGGCTGGGAAGTACACCGATTCTCGCTTTTTGTGGGCTATTAATTGTTGCCGCAGCTTATCGCAGACAACGTTGACTACCCCCAGCTCTCTCTCAGGCTGGTACACTTGAATTTTTTAGACCTTATGTCCCCGACTAAACGATGGGGCAAGTAAATAGAGCCCCTATGAACCAGGAATACAACCCCGAGCAAATTGAGCTCAACGCCCAAACACGATGGGCATCCGAGGAAACCTACAAGGCATCACCGGACAGCACCCTTGAAAAATTTTACTGTCTGGCTATGTTCCCCTACCCCAGCGGCAAGCTGCATATGGGGCATGTCCGGAACTATACGATAGCCGACGTCATTGCTCGGTATCAGAGGATGCAGGGGAAAAACGTACTCCAACCCATGGGCTGGGATGCCTTTGGCCTACCCGCCGAGAATGCGGCGATTGCCAATCAGGTTCCACCTGCTGACTGGACCCTAGACAACATCGCGGAAATGCGAGCACAGCTGTCAAGATTGGGTTTTGCCTACGACTGGACGCGAGAAGTCACTACCTGCCAGCCCGACTACTATCGATGGGAGCAGTGGTTTTTTACCCGGCTTCTAGAGCGCGGATTGGCTTACAAAAAAGAGGCGGAGGTCAATTGGTGTGAGAATGACCAGACGGTTCTGGCCAATGAGCAGGTCGTCGATGGCAAATGTTGGCGCTGCGACAACCCAGTAGAGCGGAAGGCGATCAGTCAATGGTTCATCCGCATCACGGCCTATGCCCAAGAGCTCCTTGATGACCTAGATTCTCTGACTGATTGGCCCGAGCAAGTGGTGGCCATGCAACGCAATTGGATCGGTCGTTCCGAGGGCGCTACGGTGCGATTCCCCCGCGATGACGGCGAGGCTATCGAGGTTTACACCACACGCCCCGATACCCTTATGGGGGTCACCTATCTAGCAGTCGCCCCACAGCACCCGCTGGCTATCGAGGCTGCCGCCAACAACCCTGAACTGGCGACTTTCATTGAACAGCTCGGGCACATTAAGGTTGCCGAGGCCGACATGGCCACCCTAGAAAAACAAGGGATGGACACGGGGCTAACGGTATCGCACCCCCTCACGGGCAAGCCTCTGCCCCTTTGGGTCGCCAACTTCGTACTGATGGGCTACGGATCAGGCGCCGTCATGTCGGTTCCGGGCCACGACCAACGGGACTGGGAGTTTGCCACTAAATATGGCCTTTCGATTGTTCAGGTCATTGACGACGTGGAGGACCTGCCCGCAGATATCACCCGCGCTGCCTATACCGAAAAAGGCTGTCTTATTAACTCCGGAGAATTTGATGGCCTAAACTTTACGGAGGCTTTCGCCGCTATAGTCGAGCGCCTTGCTGAGCACGATCTAGGGGAAAGTACGGTCAATTTCCGTCTGCGCGACTGGGGTGTATCTCGGCAGCGCTACTGGGGAGCCCCAATCCCCGTTATCAACTGCAAAACCTGCGGGTCGGTTCCGGTGCCGGCTGATGATCTTCCCGTCGTACTTCCCACCGACGTTGCACTGGAGGGCGTGGGATCACCCCTCAATAAACTGGACAGCTTTACCAAAACAAATTGCCCACGCTGTGGCCAAGCAGCAGAACGGGAAACCGATACGTTTGACACCTTTATGGAATCATCTTGGTACTACGCGCGCTATGCCTCCGCCGGTAACAACAACGTTATGCTCGACGATGAAGCCAATTACTGGCTCGAAGTAGACCAGTACGTAGGCGGCATTGAACATGCCATTTTGCACCTACTGTACGCACGCTTCTTTCATAAACTGCTGCGCGACGAAGGCTTAGTAACCTCTGATGAACCGTTTAAACGTTTGCTTACCCAAGGGATGGTGCTTAAAGACGGCACTAAAATGTCAAAATCACGCGGTAATACCGTGGATCCTCAGAAGTTGATCGATCGCTACGGTGCCGATACGGTGCGTCTCTTCAGCATGTTCGCCGCCCCTCCTGAACAAAGCCTTGAATGGTCAGACTCCGGTGTTGAGGGCGCTAACCGTTTCCTGCGACGCCTTTGGCGAATGGTCTCTGAGCATATCGGCCGAGGGCCCGTGGCTGACATAAAGATCAGCGAGCTCGACAAGGCACAGAAAAATCTCCGTCGAAAAACCCATGAAACCATCGGCAAGGTCGATGATGATTACGGTCGCCGACAAACTTTCAACACGGCTATCGCGGCGGTTATGGAGCTCTGTAACGAAGTCAGCAAGCTCGATACCAGCTCTGCCAACGGTCTTGCCGTAGAACGCGAGGCTTTACAGGCGGCCCTACTGCTACTTTGCCCCATCGTGCCCCATGCTACCGAGCATCTATGGCGCGAGCTGTGTGGCGAAGATATTATTTTGGCACGATGGCCGTTAGTTGATAGCGCCGCATTGAGCAGGGACGAATTAGAAATTGTGGTTCAAGTTAATGGCAAGGTGCGAGCCAAACTCAGCGTGGCGGTAGATGCAGACAAAGAAACGCTGGAGGCGGCCGCTTTGGCAGAAGAGAACGTCATACGCTTTATCGAGGAAAAAACCGTACGAAAGGTTATCGTTGTGCCAGGTAAACTCGTCAATGTCGTTGCTAATTAATGGCTATCGTCGTGAGTGCAGACATTATGAAAATATCCCAGCTTGGTCTGCATAGCGCAGCCGTTTTACTGATCTGCTCCTTGATGGGATGTGGGTTCCAACTAAAAGGAACCCCAGGGTCCCCAGATTCACCATCGCTAGCCGGTACTGAACTGGTGCTAATCAGCAGTCAGCCTCGAGGCGAACTCACCACCGCGCTGCGCGAGCAGTTGCGCCTGCAGGGTGTGGTGGTTGGTGAAAAAACCACTGAAGGGCTGGTTCTTCGCCTGGGCGGGGAACGTTTTCAACAGCGCAACCTGTCTTTAACAGCCCAAGCGAGAGCCGCTGAAGTGGAGCTCACCATGATAGCGAGCGTGGCCCTAAGCCAAGGTGCTACCGAACTTATTGTGGAAAGCGATGCTCAGGTGGTGCGCCAGTTTCTGAATGACCCGCTAAATGTGGTGGGCAAGACCGAAGAGCTTCGGCTACTGCGCGAAGAAATGCGGCAAGATCTCGCGGCTCAGATTATCCGACGCATCACGCATAGCCTTGGCAATTAGATGCCGATCAAACCGGAGCAACTCTCACAGAATCTTAGCCGCGAGTTAAAGCGGTGCTATCTGGTATTCGGTGACGAGACACTGATCGTTGAAGAGTGTGCCGATACGATTCGAGCCGCTGCCCGATCTGCCGGCTGTACCGAGCGGGAAATTATCGAGGTTTCGGGAGCCGGTGACTGGCAACAGCTGTTGCAAAGCGCCGGGGCTTTATCACTATTTGCTGATCGCAAGCTCATTGAAATTAGACTGCCATCGGGGAAACCTGGAACTGAGGGTAGCAAGGCACTTCAGGAATACCTCTCTCTGGATACGGAAGACGTGCTTCTGATCATTGCGGGGAAAGTGGACAAACAGTCGCAACGCGCCAAGTGGTTTACCCGAATCGACCAAGATGGGCTGGCGGTACAAATATGGCCAATAGGACGTCGCGAGCTTCCCGGCTTTCTACAGCAGCGGCTTAAGAGCGCTGGATTACGCGCTGATCGTGATGCAGTACAACTTCTTGCCGAGCGTGTTGAGGGGAATTTACTGGCAGCCGTGCAGGAGGTCGACAAACTCCAACTGCTGACCACATCAGAGCATGTCACCGTCGACACGGTTTTAAACAGCGTGCTTGCCAACGCCCGATACAGCACCTTTGGTCTGGCAGATACCGCGTTA
>Ga0209223_10005453_pt1 | contig 11202 bp, 8 predicted proteins | sample COG_06_FD_184750 | JGI IMG/M metagenome (GOLD analysis project Ga0209223, IMG submission 184750) | Pelagic Microbial community sample from North Sea - COGITO 998_met_06 (SPAdes) (version 2) | ecosystem: Environmental > Aquatic > Marine > Neritic zone/Coastal water | place: Helgoland, sampling...
GAGTGTCAGGTTAAGTTTGGAGTTTTACAAATGAACAAAAGAGAGTGGGTAAATGGATTATGGGATCGGTCATCTTCCTTTACGAAACCGGTGAAATTTAGTCCTATTTTTGAACCGTCTTAATTTCTAATGACGGATTTGGGTTTAAAGCAAATATTAAAATAAAAAAGAAAATCGATTAAATCGGCGGCAGTCTAGCATCAAAATTGGATTATTTGCAGGGGCCTTGGTTAATGACTTTTGAAATACGCAGATGAATATCAACTTTTGCAACAATTTGTGGCTGACGCGCCACGAATTGAAGAAATTTTGGCAATATTATCAAAATCTCTATTATTAAAGCGCTAGTTGAACCAAAAAAGCGGTAATAATTTTATTATTTAGCTTCTTCAGACTTAGAATCTTCGGACTTAGAATCTTCAGATGGCTTGTCTTCTTCGGGCACATTATCAGCTTTTTCGGAGTTAGCTGCTGCCTCTTGAGCGGCTTTTTCTTCCGCGGCTTTTGCTTTTGCCTCTTCTTCAGCTTGAGCTTTTAGCTCCTCTTCCTTCTTTAATTTTTCCAAAGCTTTTTTCTTAAGATTTGTGCCTTTATCTTTTAATTTATATTTCGGGGCATATTTCTCAGCACCTTTTACACCCAAATCGATTAAAAATTTTGCTACTTTTTCAGTTGGTTGAGCGCCTACAGAAATCCAATATTCCACACGATCTTTTTTTATCGTAATTCTGCTTTCATTATCTTTAGATAAAAGTGGGTTATAGGTTCCAAGCTTTTCTATAAAATTAGAGTCTCTAGGTGAAGTAACTTCTGTAACTAAAATACGATAATAAGGAACTTTTTTTCTACCGCCTCTCGCTAAACGAATCTTTAACATTAAACTTTTTTAAAAATTTTATTAAGTAAGCCAAGAACAACACAAGATCTTGAGCCAAGAACAAGCAATTTATTTAACACAATATAATTTCTTTTGCAAGCAAAACTACATATATAGCACTGGTTTTATTTATATTTAAAAAATATCGCCCCTAAAAACATGCAAAGATATTAACCCGTGCACTAGCTAGTTGACCTTTTAACAAAAAGATTTTTTTTCTTGAAACCCTTCTAAAGAGCCATAGCACTTACTGCTACTTTGGCTTTCAAGAAGAGTTTTGAGAAAGAAAATACTACAGTTAAAAGTTAACTAGTTAGTGCACGGGCTAAATTGATAAATCACAATTGTCTTCTATAAGAAATTGCCTCTAATAAATGATTTTTGCCAATGTTATCGCTAGATTCAAGATCCGCTATAGTTCTAGATACTTTTAATATTTTTGATATTCCGCGCATTGAAAGACCTATTTTCTCAATGGCTATTTTTAATAAATTTTGACAATCATCACTAAGTTGACAATATTTTTCTACCATCTCGCTATCCATATTGGCATTAGTAATATTTTTTTCCTGATCAAGATACGAAAACCTGTTGATTTGTAGCTTTCTACCAGCCAAAACCCGATTTTTAATAATTTCTGAGGATTCCCCTCTTTTTTTATTATAATGATCGAAATAATCGATTACCGGAACTTCAATTACCATATCAATTCTATCAAGCAATGGTCCAGATATTTTATTTTTATAATCCTGTCCACAAATAGGAGCTTTTTTACACTCCTTAGAATTGCTGCCTAAATATCCACACGGACAGGGATTCATCGCAGCTATAAGCTGAAAATTAGCTGGAAAACTTATTCTTGAATTTACGCGAGAAATTGTGATTGTGCCATTTTCTAAGGGTTGTCTTAAGGAATCTAAAACTTGCCTGGGAAATTCAGCCAGCTCATCTAAAAATAATATACCATTATGAGCCAAAGAAATTTCACCAGCCTTCACAAAGCTTCCGCCACCTACCATAGCAGGCATAGAACAAGAATGGTGAACTTCTCGAAAAGGACGCTGGGTTATTAAATTGCCGTCATTTATTTTGCCACTAACACTATTAATCATATTAATTTCTAGAATTTCCATCAATTCTAAGTCAGGCAAAATGCTTGGCAATCTTGAAGCAAGCATCGACTTACCAGCGCCTGGAGCGCCGATCATTAATAAATTATGGCCACCTGTTGCTGCAATCTCCAATGCTCTTTTAGCAGATTCTTGCCCTTTTATTTCGGAAAAATCTGGATAATTTTGTGATATTTTCAGCTGTTTAACCTGTGGTCTTGCCAATAATTGCTGACCCTTAAGATGATTTATAAGGGTTAATAAATCAGCCGCTGCAATAATATTAAGATCCCCTGCCCAAGCAGCCTCAGAGCCATTGACCTTTGGACAAATTATGCCACAATTTTTTTGATTGGCACCAATGGCCGCAGAAATAATACCATTAACTTTTGATATCGCGCCATCTAGCGCTAACTCCCCTAGAACAAAATAATCATCAACAGCTCTAGATTCCAAAACCCCCATTTCAATCATTATCCCCAAAGCTATAGCTAAATCATAATGGCTACCTTCTTTTTGAATATCGGCTGGAGCCAAATTAACTATAATTCTTTTACTTGGCCACTCTAATCCAGTTGACGAAATCGCCGCCCTAACTCTCTCTTTGGATTCAGCCACAGCTTTATCGCCAAGACCTACTATATTAAAAAATGGATTAACTGCTGAAGATATTTTTACTTGAACATCTATTTTAGATGCATCAATTCCGCTAAAGGCAAAGGTTTTAATTAAGGCGACCATGTGATGTGATAATTCGGGTTTAAATTGTGATGAAGATAATTTAGCAACGCTAGATGATTAATTTTCTAGCGCTGCCTAGCAACAATGTGATTAAGAATTATAGTATAACTCAAATTCTATTGGATGAGGAGTTTGCTCATATTTTTCAACTTCGAGTAATTTTAATTTAATATAGGCATCAATTTGCTTGTTATTAAACACATCGCCCTCAGTCAAAAAGCTACGATCCTTATCTAAAGCGTTCAAAGCCTCACGCAAATTTTTAGCAACGGTTGGTATCTTTTTTTGATCGCGTATTGATAAATTATACAAATCTTGATTTCTTGGATCTCCTGGATGGATTTTATTTTTAATACCGTCAATTCCCGCCATAAGTAAAGCTGAAAATGTTAGATATGGATTAGCTGACGGATCTGGAAAACGAGTTTCAATGCGGCGCGCTTTTTCATTGCCAACATGTGGTATTCTTATTGAAGCTGAACGATTTTTTGCTGAATAAGCTAACATAATAGGAGCTTCAAAACCAGGAATAAGCCTCTTATAGCTATTTGTTGTGCAGTTAGAAAAAGCATTAATTGCTTTGGCATGCTTTATGATACCCCCAATATAATAAAGAGCAATTTCAGATAAATTAGCATGGCTATTGCCACTGAATAAATTTTTGCCATCTTTCCAAATTGATTGGTGCACATGCATTCCAGAACCATTGTCGCCAAAGATTGGTTTTGGCATAAATGTTGAAGTTTTGCCATAGGCATGGCACATGTTATTTACTACATATTTAAATTTTTGTACATTATCTGCCGTATTTACCAAAGAATCGTAAAGAAAGCCGATTTCATATTGAGAGTTAGCTACCTCGTGATGATGCATTGCTGGCTTTATACCAACTTGCTTTAAAGCATCTACTATTTCTGATCTTAAATCCTGACCATTATCAGAAGGCATGGTATTAAAATATGCACCCTTAATAGGCGAGCGACGACCCAAATTGCCACCATCAATCTTTGAAGCATTATTATGAGGCGCTTCTTCTGAGTCTATCTGGTAAAAATTACCGTGGGACTTATTTTCAAATCGCACATCGTCAAAAACAAAAAATTCCGGCTCAGGACCAAAGTAAGCAGCATCTCCAATACCACTATCTTGCAAGTATTTTTCTGCTTTTTTTGCAGTATATCTTGGATCCCTGTCATAACCCATATTATTCTCTGGATCAATCACATCGCAAGTAATTACTAAGGTTGGAGAGGTGGTAAATGGATCAATAAATGCCGTATCATATTGTGGCATCATTATCATATCAGATTCATTAATCGATTTCCAAGACGGAACAGAAGAGCCATCAAAGGCAATGCCTTCATCTAAAGCATCTTGTGTTACCATATCGGCGCAATGGCTAATATTAAACCATTTGCCATGATAATCACTAAATCTAAAATCAATAAACTTTATTTCTTTTTCTTTGATTAGCTTAAGAATTGAGGCCGAGCTATTTGTCCTTTCTATAGTTGACATAAAATTTTATTTAATTTTTAAAAAATGCCAAAAAATGATAAATTTGTTGTAAAAATTGACATTGGCTGCAGATTTAGATAAATATTTTTTAAAAAACTACCAATTTTTTGCAATTTATACATATTTATTAAACATATGCTCGGTTAAAGAATGAGAATAATAAAGATGAGATTTGGCGTTATATTATATTAAATATAAAAAATTCTTAAGCAGAAATATTGGACTTATAATAATAACAATTCCAATCACTCAATCCAATAATTTAATAAAAATATTTTTTGCTTTAGATTTCAATCTTCGGCTTGAATAAGAAGAATAATTGTGATATTTAAATTAAATATAATAATTTGTGAAACATGGCGAGCCCGAGAAGATTCGAACTTCTGACCTACAGCTTAGAAGGCTGTTGCTCTATCCAGCTGAGCTACGGGCCCGCAAGCAAGATATGAAGTGCTAAATTAAGACGCGCAATAATAGTAAGTTAATAAATTAAAATCAACGAAAGTTTTGTGACCTATAATCCTAATGCCATTTTCAATTTAGTAATTGCCTGCGATCTATCTCTTTAAGTTAAATCTATCGACTTTTATCCACAATTCGTAGGGCTTTATTTTAATACTATTGCGTGGCAAAGAATCAATTTTTGTAATAAGGTCAATCTGGTTATTGCTTATTTTTGAATTAGAAATTTTAAGATCTATAGTTGGCTGAAATTTAGCCGCCTTACCTCTACTTTTTTTATCATTCTTATCAATGGTAAAAGTCAGGCTACCAATGTCGTAAATCTCGCCGCTACTATCAGCTGAAAAGTAAAATCTAGATTTTATATCATAGCCTTTTACTCTTTCACCATTGTTACTGATATAATAATCAGATTTAATAAAATCATGCTCTAACTTGCTTTTGTTAAGGCATTCTAAGCCATAAATATAAACATCATTTCCTCTTACCTTAGTAGCAAAATAGCCGTTATATATATTGCTAATATCACCTTTATTAGGAAAGTCTGTTGCCCAAATTATATTTTGATTAGTAGCGCTTGAGCGATTATCGGTAAAGCTTTGATTATCATAAATATTTATTTGGCATTTATTACTAATATCCAAACCTGGAGATCCAAGGCCTCCAACCTCATCTATCACTTTAATCCTACCAATCACAATATTTTCGTTATCTTGTAAAAGGCTCGCTTTATATTGGTATATTTTTACGCCATTTACAAAATTTCCCTCAACAACTTCAATGCCATGCGAGCAAGATATAATAACGATAAAGAATAGGAGGCAAAAAAAGCGCTTGATGATGAACATGGGTTGCTTGGGTTGCTTATTGATGAAGTTAAGGAATTGAGTTATTAAAAAGTTCTTAAATCCCAAAATCCTAGGATAAAATGATACAAAGACAATTTTGTCAATTATTTTTAGCTTTTCAGACGCGATAAATGCCAGTAGCATCCTAAATTATTTCTATCATTCATTATAAATTCATTTTTTTTAATAAAAAAATGATCAAATATAGATTCTAGGCCAATTCTTGTTGCAGCAATTACATCCATCATGTCGCCATCATCAACCATGGTTTTGATATTATTTTTTTGACTATTTGATACTTTCCAATATTTCAAAGCCTTAATTTGACTCACATCTATTTGAGGTAATTTATCAGAAAATTTACAAGATGATATCATTAACGCAGCTATAGATAGCTGAGCCTCAACGCCAGACAAAACATCTTTTTTTGCTGGTATGGTTCCAGTTTTATAATCTATGATTTGCACGCCATTATCTTGATCAAATGTAATTCTATCAATTTTTCCGATAATTTTATGACCAGATAATTCCATCTCAACCGGAACTTCGAGCATATTATTACATCCCATAAAACTCTCATTATCTTTGATAAAATTGTGTAATATTATTGGAAATTTTGACCACCATAGTAACTCATCTTCTTCTCTTAAAAAATAATTTTGATAAATTATTTTAGCCTCGCGCAAGAAATCATCAATTTGTAAATCGGAATATTTAGCGATATAATTTTCTAAAGACTCATGAACAAAGCTGCCAAACTCGGCAAAGCTTGGTCTATAATCAATATTATTTAATTCTCTTAATCCTAGTATTTTTTTGGCAAAAACAAAATAAGGCTCTTTAACAAGCCTAACGCAATCGGTAATTGAAATATTTTTAAAATCAAAATTAATTATTTCTTTTTCTGGTTTTGAATCCTGTGAATAAATCTCATTATGATCTTGCAATTTATTGCTTTGGACAAAGTGATGTGACTTAATTTTGATATCAAATTTTTGACAAAATAAATCAAATCTTAGCCAAAAAGGTGATGCACTAGATATATTATCATCATCACTTAAATGACGCGATAATATCACTTTTTTACTAGCTAAATAGTGACAAAAATCATGAGCATTTTGACCAATTTGCTTAAGAGTATTATCTATATTTAAATCTTTTTTTATTTTTCGCCCCAACCAGTTTTCGGGATTATTTTTTGGAAAAATCCCGTCATTTAATGCTGGAATAATCACTAAATCAAAATTTAATAATCTTGCTTCTATTGGAGATATTATTTGCACTAATAACTCAGAATTATCACTGATATCATTTTTTTTAAAATAAGAAATATGCGATGATAGATTTTTTAATATCAAAGCTAGATCAGAGAAATCATCAATAAAATCAGATCTCTTTTTTAAGCTCTCGATAAACTCAAAAATTTCTAAACTGCATTCTTGCAGCCTTAACAATTCAAGCCAAGATTTTTGAGTTAGTTTTTCTACCGCTAAAATTAGTGAATATATTTGGCTGCCCAGAGGGCGACCAGAGCATTCAAGAAAAATATTCAAATCATCATAAAATTTATCAAAAAATACTCTCAGATTATCATCATCACATTTTTCTAGCTGAGATTTTATACCCTTTATACCATCATCCAATCTATTTTGACGCAATATTTCTAATTCAAACTTCTCTAGCAGATCTTTTTGCAGTGAATAGCGACATAAATCATGTTTAACAATAGATAAAAAGCTGTGCGAATTAAAATCGCTACAACAAAAATCAACAATCATTAACAAAAAATTAATAAGTGGATTTTTAGTAATATTTATATCACTGCTATCATTATATTTTATATTAATTAGCTCTAATTCACTTTTAATCAGATCAGAAATCTGAGAATCGGCACTAATGATGGCAATTCTCTGTTTTTTTTGTAGCTCGACACCAACTATCTTGGCAATCATACTAGCTTCCAAGAATCGATCCTTAGCCTCTAAAGTGGAAATATTTTGAGACATATCATTAAAAGAGTCATCAATTATACAATCTTTTAAAGATCCCATCTCGTTGGCTGGCAAAAAAATATTTCTTATTGCATCAATTCTTGATTCCGGGCTTAATAAAAATTTATTATATTTTAAGTTTGTTATTGTCGAAAAATCATATTTTAACGAGTCAATGAGGCGATTTAAGAAAAATTGCGGATGGCTTTCTTGATCTGTTTTTTTAGCAGTAAATCCTGAAAGTATTATGCGTGACTTATTATCGCCAATTGCCGCTTTAATTAAGCCTTTGCCAATATTAGTACTCGCTGTTGATCCGGCGATTATTAGTGGCTTTTGCAATTTTTTTTCATCTAAAAATTTAATGAATTTAGACAATTTTAAATTTACAAAAGAGCTCTCAAAAATAACTCTTTCTTTGATTAGAGAATTTTTGATTTGAAAATAAAAATTCTTTAAAAATTCAAATGTAACTTGACGATGTTGCGATAAATTAGAATCATCCACAGCATCAAAATCTTGCAGCTCTAAACCATTTTTTTCTATCTCCAAAAAAAGTTGACATAGATTATTTGCGATTTTTAAAGATTGGTTAAGATTGCTAGTAGCGCCAAAAAATTTTACCTTCTTCACCTCCTGAGCTAAATAAAATAACTCATCAATACCGGATAAAACTTTATAACTAAAAATTTCATCAATTACCTTTTCAAGCTCTTCTTGAAACTCAGATTGATTGCTGCCTTTAAAAAGAAAAATAAAATCTTCATAATTAATATCAGCAATTGATTTTATCCTTGGCATGATAAGAGCTTCGCCATTTTTGGCAAAAACTTTCTTTAATTCACGACAAGCTCTTTTGCTTGATAATAATATAGTTAACTCAATATTATTTTCATAATTTTGCTTAACAAAGCTATGAAGCGTATCACAAAAATTATAATTTGCTGGAATATTGAATATATTAGATATATTACTATGGGTCATATTAGGCATATTGAAATTTTGCTGCGTGATACCAAAGTCCATCTCTAATTAAATCTTTGTGCATAGATTTAATCAATTTTAACAACCTAAATGGTTGTTAAAATCATTAAATCGGTATTTTTGAATTTTAAAAGTCATAAAATAGAGTCCTTATATCCATAAGGGCCAAGACTTTATGGCTTCTAAAAACAAAAAGATGAAGCTAAAATTTAATAAATACCAGCTTATTTTAAGGATGGATTTTGGTATAAGATATTAATCAGTTCATAAATTAATCAGCAACTAGTTAGTGCACGGGTTAATAGAAGACTTTTCTAAAGCAGGCATCTTGCTTTTCTTGTAAAAGAATACCAATTTGCAATCTATTAATTCCAAGATTAATTAATTAATTAATTATTCAATTAAATTATTCATTAGTAAATGAAAGTTATAGTTTTAGGAGCTGGTGTTATAGGTATTTCAAGCGCATATTATTTAGCAAGAGCTGGTTATGATGTGACGGTTATTGAAGCTAATTCACAAGCTGCGCAAGAATGTTCTTATGCCAATGGTGGACAACTAAGTTTTGGTCATGTTGAAAACTGGTCAGCCTCAATATCATTTTTTCAATTAATCCGCGCATTGATTTCCACTCAGCCACATATTTCAATTCACAATCTTAAAGATAAAAAATTCATATCTTGGATAACCTCTCTTCTTTGTAACTCTTTTGGCATAGCTGCACATAAAAATAGTCGCAACCTTTATCGCATTTCAACATTAAGCCGAGAATTATTTAATAAAATATCCGCTGAAGAAAGCATAGAATTTGATTTTAATAATAGCGGTATATTGCATTTTTATAGAAACAAGAAAGAGCTTAACAGAGCCGTGTCTCATGCCAAAAACCTAGATCTTATCAATAATGAAATTATAATACTTAACCCAGAGCAATGCCTAGAAAAAGAGCCAAGCCTAGTTAAGCTTTATCAAGAAAATAAATTAGCTGGCGGTCTTTTTTATCAAAATGATTCCTGCGGTGATTGTGCAAAATTTACCCTAAATCTAGCAAAAATATGCCAAGAAAAATATAAAGTTAAATTTGAATATAATACTAAAATTAAAAATATCCTAACTAATCGCAAGAAAATCACTGGCATTAACACATCAAAAAATGTTTATAAAGCTGATAGCTACATATATGCTCTTGGATTTTCAGGAATAGATCTATTGAAGGGCATAAAAATTGATCCCAAAATTCATCCCCTAAAAGGATACAGCCTTTCAACCAATGCAACTCAAGAAGATGCTCCCAAAATAGCCTTAACAGATGCTAGCAACAAGATTGTTTACAGTAGAATTGGCAGCCAATTTCGATCAGCGGGAATTCTTGAAATCAATAATAATCAAAGAAATATCAACAAAAGCAAAATGGATTTTTTGCAAAAAACTATGAAAAATAGCTTTGCATCTTCTGGACAATTAGATAAGGATAGTAGCTGGTCAGGATTACGGCCATTTCGCGCTAACTCGCTGCCCCTTATTTGCAATGTAAAAAAATATGGCAATCTATTTATAAATACTGGTCATGGGTCTTTGGGCTGGACATTATCTTTGGCATCGGGACAAATTATTGCAGATTTACTTAATGATAAATTACCGGAGAAATTTGGTTTTCTTCGCAAAGAAAAATTTAACTAAATGAAAATATTATTTGTTTGCACCGGAAATATTTGTCGATCTCCAACAGCCGAAGCAATTGCTCGACAAAAATCAGCAATATATGGAGTTGATGACGAATTTATTTTTGATTCAGCTGGCATAAGTAATGAACATTCGGGAGAGTTTCCTGATGCAAGATCAATAAAAACGGGTGAGAAATATTGCATTTCATTTGATAATATAAAAGCTCGTCAAGTTAATGAGGAAGATTTTGTCAAATTCGACCTTATATTGACCATGGACAACACACACTATAAAAATATCAGAAAAATATGTCCTAAGCAGTATCGTAAAAAAATTCATCCAATGCTTGAATATTGCCAAGTTAAAAATGAACATCATGATGAAATATATGATCCATATTTTAAAGGCGAAGAAGGTTTTGAAGAAGTTTTTCATCTAATAGATCAAGCTATCACCAACTTATTTGAAATAAAAAGAAACAAAAAAATGATGCAAATCAAGGCGTAGAACATTTTGAAAATATTAATATTTTAACCGCAAATCCATTTGACAAAATTGGCTCAATTTTTGGAATTATTTAAGAATTTAGCGGTAAAGATCATTATTTTTCAGCGGTTAGGGAGTTGGGAAGGGAGATTTATTCATAAATGAATTACTGAAATGGCTAATAAAAAAAGAGAAAGAAGGTTCTTCTCTCTATCAAATGAGTTAATAAAAAAATCTCAAGAATCCGCTTTAGCTGCAATACAAGTTTTTAATAATCCATTAATCACTTTTAAATCAGAATCTTTTATCGTCCTCATGAACATTGCCTGGACATATTTGATGCACTCTTATTATAGAAAAGAGGGTATAGAATATCGTTATTATAAACAGAATTTTAAGAGAAAAAAATTTTATAAAACTAAATAGTCCATCCTGAATTACTCAATTTCCCGCTCTAATTCCAGAGAACCTAAGTAAAATATTGCCAATTGTTAAAAAAGTTAGCCCAAAAACCTTTAATA
>Ga0209223_10005458_pt1 | contig 11196 bp, 10 predicted proteins | sample COG_06_FD_184750 | JGI IMG/M metagenome (GOLD analysis project Ga0209223, IMG submission 184750) | Pelagic Microbial community sample from North Sea - COGITO 998_met_06 (SPAdes) (version 2) | ecosystem: Environmental > Aquatic > Marine > Neritic zone/Coastal water | place: Helgoland, sampling...
ATAAATAATGACAATACAAAAGAAGAAACTTTTCAAAACGATACTTTGGAAAGTTTAAAAAATGAAATTGAAATTGAAGTTAAAGAAAACAAAAGTAATCATAAATTAATTTATGTAGCTGTTGCTGCAGTAATAATTCTACTTATATATTTTAATTCATGAAAAAACTTTTTTTAGTATTACTTTTTGTATTTATCTTTAGTGGAAATACTTATGCTGGTAAACAAGATATGATTTATGCACTAAAGGGAATTCCTGGAGTTGCTGATGCTTTGTGGAAAGACGATATATCATTGTGGGTATCTATGAGCAATCCTAATGGTGGACATAATTTTGATGAAATGGGATTAATGATTTGTAATGGAGGAGTAACTAATTTTTCAGTTAGAAAAGGTTATACTGTTACTTTTTGGGATCCATATGTACCAAAACAAATTACAAAATTTATATGCTACTAATGAAAAGGATATTATCAATTATATTTCTAGTTTTTATATTCAATACTTATGCTCAAGCTAACTGGGAGGGCTCAATAAAGAAAAATGAATTTGATGGAACAACTTATAAATTTATTAATGGTTATTTTATAAAACCCGACGTACCATTAGATTATCCTTTTGAAAAACTAAATATGTATCCATCAATAATTTGTGGGGGTGTAACGCCTACTATAGGATTTATTTTTAATGATGATGTACACTTAGTTGATGGCAAATATTTAAATGAAAAAACAGCAGAATTCAATTCTCGAATAAAACATGGTGAACAATTAGAAAATATTAAAGTAGAACAAGATATTGCGTATCTAGACTCATTATTTATTTCTTTTGCAGATAGCAGTAGAGTTTATAAATGGTTTAAAAATGAAGAAACTATAGTTTTAGAATTAAAACATTATAAGGATGGTGTTAGATACTATAAAATTGACACAAAAGGATTTAAAAAAGTTAATATTGATACCTGTTTATAAAATTTAACATACATGAAAAAACTTTTAGGGATCGTGGTTCTGGGTTATAGGATTTTATGGGACAACTAGATACCAGACTAGATCATTTAGAGATAAATCAAGGTTTAGGTAGTAATGAACAAAGAAAACGCAAGTAAACTGTGGAAAATGATACAGGAAGCTGGCGATTATTTGGGGGAATAGCGGTTCAACCTATCCTACACTCACCTACACTATTCTACAGTACTTATGCAGATATTAAAAAGTTAGCTTAAAAAAAATTACTTAAAGACTCATCAATTTAATTAAAAAACTCGATGCCAAACTCGACACAAAAGAGATAAATCAAATAGCCATTTTTAAAGCAAATAGACTCATGGTCCAGGATTTGTTAGTCTTGGATTGTGAAAACTGTTTACATTTTAACAAACGAAGCAATGACTGGAATTATCAAGATAGGTTGGACTGAAAATAATAATTAGACCTTATTTTCAAATTACCCTTCTTGAGCTAGTAATAATGATAATGAACAAGCGTTGTAATAGTCTTTAATTTCAACAAATTCACCTGTTGTGTGACAATAATTGTGCCCAGCACCATATGTAATTGTTGGAATATCTTTTTTAATTAACCAATTAGCATCAAACCCTCCAGATATACTTACAAGTTTTGGTGTTAGTCCTAATTTATTTACCTTATCTTTTGTTGTTGAGACAACTTTTTCATTCTCATTAATACTAAAAGAATAATAGTCAGTATGTCTTTTAAAAATAAGCTGAGCTTTTTCTCCTTCACTATTTTCATATTCATTACAAACTTTTTTAAATGATTCCTCAAAAGCATTTGTAATTTCTGATACAAAATCTTGATCATAACTTCTGGACTCACCTTTTATGTAAGCATATTCACAAACAGTATTTGGGGAAGCTCCAGCACTCTTACCATTTTTTCCTCCAAAAATACCTATATTTGAAGTTCCTGATTTTTTTTCTTTAACAATTTTACCAAACCATCCTTTATTTTTTGCATCTGATAATGCTAACGAGGCTATCATGGATGCTGATAATCCTTTTTCTGGTGCTAGCCCTGCATGTTCAGCCTTACCATAAATTTCCGCTTCCCATCTATCACAACCTACTGCTCCTGTTACTATTTCTTCAGCTGGTCCTCCATCAATATTATAGCCTCTAACAGGGTTGCCAAGATCTTCCTTTTTAGCCATTCTTGCACCCCACAGGCCACTTTCTTCTCTAACAGTAAATAAAATAGTAATTGGTCCATGTGGAATATTATTTTTAAATAATGTTTTTACCATAGTCACTAGGGCAGATACTCCCGTTCTATTATCTCCACCTAATGCAGTGTTATCTTTAGGTAATATTTTATCACCTTTGATAACTGGTATTGCACCTTTGCATAATGGAACTGTATCTAAATGACTACTAAACATTATTCTTTCAGCATCTATAGTTCCTGGAAGTTTTATTATCAAATTTCCAACTTGGGTTGGTAATGGTATTTTATCATTTGCATTATCAAAAGTAATATACTCGGGAGGCACACCTGAATTTATCAAATCATCTTTAATATTCATTGCAATATCATGCTCCTCACCTGTTATTCCCTCTATTGATAAAAATCTCATAAGATCTTCCAAAGACTTTTTTTTGTCAAAATTATTATTCATATTTATCCTTTCATTTTTAGTTTGGTATTTCTAATGTTGCTGATATTAATTTTTTTGTATAATTATGTTGGGGTGAGCCAAGAATTTTTTCTTTATCACCTATCTCAACAATTTTGCCTAAATGCATAATAGCAATCCTATTACACATATTTTTTAACACAGAAAGATCATGAGAAATCATAATCATACTTACTTTTGTTTCAATGTTAATTTTTTTCAATAACTTTAATATTTCTGACCTAATTGACATATCTAATGATGCTACAGCCTCATCAGAAATTATTAATTTAGGTTCTGTAGAAATAGCTCTTGCTATTGCAACTCTTTGTTGTTGGCCGCCACTTAATTCATGAGGATGCCTTTCATAAAATACTTCTGGTGGTGTTAGCTCAACTTTTTCCAAAAGTTCAAATACTTTATTCTTAATTTCATCTTCACTTAATTTAAAATGAATTTTAATTGCCAATGAAAGAGTTGTCCCTATTGTTTTTCTTGGATTAAGTGAGCCATAAGGATCTTGGAATACCATTTGTATATTTTTTCTAAAATTTTTTTTTTCATACTTTAAATATTGATTAATTTCTTTATTAATAAAGGTAATTTTTCCTGAATTTACCTCTAATAGTCCCATTAATAAATTAGCTACAGTAGTTTTACCCGACCCACTTTCACCAGCTATTCCAAATATTTCACCTTCATTAAGACTAAAACTTAGATCATTAACAGCCTTAAGTGGCTCATTTGAACCAGGTAAATTAAAATTTTTATTTAAATTTTCTATATTCAAAATTTTATTTATTTCATGATTTGAATAAAATTTACTATTTTCAATTTGTTTCGAAGCATTTAGTAATTTTTTTGTATATTCATGTTGAGGTCTGGAAAAAAAATTTTTACTTTCACCACTTTCTATTGTTTTACCTTCAAACATTACATAAACTCTTGAGCAAAGGTATGAAACTACTGCTAAATTGTGAGTAATTAAAAGAATCGATATATTTGTTTTTTTTGAAATATTTTTAAGCAAATCTAATATTTGTAATTGAGTTGTTACATCAAGTGCAGTTGTGCATTCGTCAGCTATTATTAAATCAGGTTTACATGAAATTGCCATAGCAATCATAACTCTCTGTTGCATACCTCCACTTAATTGGTGAGGAAAACAATTAATTATTTTGTCTGGATTTCTTAATCCAACATCACTTAAAACACTAATAATGATATTTTTAATTTCTCTTTTATCAATTTTTTGATGCAGCAATATATTTTCAGCTATTTGATCTCCAATTTTTAATACTGGATTTAAAAATGTAGATGGGTTTTGAAAAATAAATGAAATTTTTGAACCTCTAATATTTCTTAGTTCATTATCATTTAACTTCAAAAGATCTTTATTGTGAAATAATATTTTACCGCTTACAACCTCTCCTCCTTCAGGTAACAATTTTAATATTGTTCTAGATGTTAAAGATTTACCAGAACCAGATTCACCTACGATTCCAACAATCTCACCCCTATTAATATCAATATTAACTCCATCAACAGCTTTGACCGTTCCCATATAAGTCTTTATATGCATTTTTAAATTTTCAATTTTGAGCAATTTATTATTCTCCATTCTATTTTTTCCTTCTAGGATTAAAAACATCATTTAATCCTTCACCAAATAAATTTAGAGACAAAACTACCAAAAAAATTCCAATACCAGGGAAAAAAACCATATACCAAGATTGTCTAAAAAATTCTTGAGCATTATTTAACATTAATCCCCAGCTAACCATTGAAGAGTCTCCAAAACCTAAAAAACTTAATGCTGACTCTATTAAAATTGCAGTAGCTTGTGTTAAAGACATATTTACAATTATAGTAGTCATTGTATTTGGAACTAATTCAGAAAAAATAATTTTAAAATCTGATGCTCCTGAAGCGATTGCAGCTTTGCAATATGGCCGTTCTTTTAAAGATAAAATTTCTGCTCTTACAAGTCTTGATGTTTGAGGCCATGATAATATTGAAATAACTATTATTATATTGATAATATTTGCTCCAAAAATAGCAACTAACACTAAAGCTAAAAAAATTGGAGGTATTACTAAAAACATCTCAGTAATTCTCATAAGTAAAGAATCAACAATTCCACCATAATATCCAGCTATAGCTCCTAGAAATACACCTACTACCGTTGATGTAATTACTGCGATGAACGATACTAAAAGAGTAATTCTAGCTCCATATAATAACTCGCTATATAAATCTCTTCCCAAGTTATCAGTTCCTAGCAAATGTTTAAAACTTGGATTCAAAAAGGCTTCACCTGCTCCAGTAGTTAATGGAGGAAATGTAGCAAATAATGGAGCAAATATTGCTAATACTATAAAAATTAAAAGAATAATTAATCCAACAACACCAATTTTATTTTGTTTAAAAATTTTCCAAAAATTTTTAAACTTATTAATATTTTTTAAAATTTTAATCATTTGAGTCTTATCCTTGGATCTAAATAAGTGTACAAAATATCAATAATAAAAGTAATTATTGTCACTGATAAAGATATAACTATAAATAAACCCATAATTAATGGATAGTCTCTTTCAAAAAGAGCATCTAACATTAACAAACCAAGACCAGGCCACCCAAATACAGATTCAATTACAACTGCACCTGAAAGCATGTAACCAAGTCTTAAACCAATATAAGTTACTACTGGTAATAATGCATTCTTAAGCGCATGTTTAAAAAAAATTTTACCATCAGAGAGCCCTTTTGATTTTGCTGTTAAAATATAATCTTGACCTAAAGCCTCGATCATACTAGCTCTTACAAATCTCATTACAAACGCTCCCAAAGTTGATCCTAGAGTGATCGTTGGTAATAATAAATGTGTAAGTCTATCCATTAAAAAACTTTTATCTCCAAGTATCATTGACTCCATTCCTGATACTGGCAAAATTCCCCAATTAACTGAAAATACAATGATTAACATTTGGCCTAACCAAAAATTTGGTAGAGAATATAAAAATAATGCAATTACCATTGAAACATTGTCTCTTAATGAATATGGTTTTGTTGCAGCATATACGCCTATTAAAATTCCAAAAACTGCCCCAAAAATTATACTCGATGACATTAAAATAATAGTTGGTAGCGCCCTGTCCCAAATAATTTTGGAAACACTTTCGTTCATTACAAAAGACTTTCCTAAATCACCAGTTAACACTCCTTTTAAATATAAAATAAGTTGTTCTAATACTGATTTATCTAAACCCAATCTTTTTCTAATTTGAGCTTCAAATTCAGGGTCAGCACCACTTTCTCCTATGAACATGAATACCACATCTCCAGGTGCTAATTGGATCATTAAGAAACTCATTACTAATATTCCGAGAACAACTGGAATTATTTGTAAAGTTCTTTTTGCTAAGTAATTATAATTCATGTTTAATTTTCAATTAAATAATACTACTAAAAAAAAACCCACCAATCATATGAATTGGTGGGTTTTTGTATTTATATTAACTATTATCTGTTACTTGGTATTTTACCATCCCAATTTACCGTTTCTAAACCATCTCTAAATGTATAACCTATAGGAAAACCGTCAAGTTTCTCATTATAAGTCCACAACCATTTCGTTCCATAAAGAGCTAACATTGGTATATCTTCTGCCAGTATTTGGTGGGCTTCAACATACATTTTTTTTCTTTTAACAGGATCAAGTTCTCCTCTTCCATTATCTAACAAGTTGTCAATTTTCTTATTATTGTATCCGGACGAATTAGCGTTCCATCCTTTTCCAATATTTTTTGAGTGCCAACTTTTAGTAAGTAAGTCTGGGTCAGGGCCTGTTGCTATTGTTGTAATGTACATATCATAATTCATTTTTTTATGAACCTTTTCAGTTATTGCTGAAGCATCCATTTTCATAACATCTAATTCTATTCCAGCAGCTTTAAGATTTGATCTCATTATATCTAAAACTTTAGGATGATTAGAGTTTTTTTGTTCATGAATTATTGATATTTTGAATCTATTACCACTTCCATCTTTTTTATATCCAGCAGAATCCAAAAGTGCTTCCGCTTTACTTACATTATATGGATAATATTGAGATGGAGCTTCTCCAGTGTACCATGATATAAATCCTTGTTTATCATTTCTTACATTGTCCGCAACTCCAGCAAAAACTTTATCAATTATTTCATCTGTATTTATTAAATGAGCAATAGCCTGACGTACCTTTTTGTTTCCAGTGTGCTTGCCTTTCATATTCATATAAATAAAATCAAAAGCCATATTAGCATAAGCAAAAGAATGAACTTTAATTCCATTATCAGCATCATTAACTCGTGATATCTCTTTACCCGCTAAATAACCTGGGTATGAATGAATAAAATCAATTTCTCCAGCTTCGAGAGATGAAATAAGTGAAGTTTTATTTGGTAAAATTTTAAAATATAATTTATCCAAATAAGGTAACTGATCACCATTTGATGATTTTGCCCAATAATCTTTATTTCTCTCAAATACTATACGGTCACCTTTTTTCCACTCAACAAATTTAAAAGGACCTGTTCCTATAGGGGCATTGTTATAGTCGCTATTAGGTATATCTTGTCCTTCTAGTATATGTTTTGGAGCCATAGAACACCATTTTGAATCAAGTTTTGTCAAAAAAGTAGCATCACTTTTGCTTAATTTGATTATAGCTTTATATGGATCGGGCGTTGTTATACTTTCAACAATACTATAGTTATTTTTTCCCTGTGGATGATGAGGTCTGCATATATCTAATATTCCAAATTTTACATCTTCTGATGTAAATTTTTTTCCATCATGCCAATTAACATCGTCTCTTAAATTTAACGTTATAGTTTTTCCATCAGAACTAACATCCCAAGATTTAGCTAGCATAGGGGTTAATTTACCATCTCCCATTTTACTAACTCTCAATAAACCATCAAAAAGATTTATTGAAATCAATTGACCTGAAAAAGTTTTCGGATATATGGCAGAATTTAAGTTTTTTTGACTACCTGGAACTCCTATAATTAATGCACCGCCATGTTTTGAAGCTGCAACTACTTTTTCAGTAGTTAAGATGGAAATAACGAAAAACATTAATAATACTGGTAAAATTAACTTACTTACAGTACTCAAAGTTTTATTTCTCATTTTTTCTCCTTTTTTGTTATTTACATTATTTTAAAATAAACACCTTCTGTTTTTATTTATTTTAAAATTCTTTGAATCTTTAAATTTTTTGATCATAATTTTACTATTCCAATTTCATTTTCTATAATTATATCTGTTCCTAGTTCCTTAGACATTTCTACTTGTCTATTAAGTATATCAATTGCCATTTTCCCATGTGCTATTCTAGGTAGCCCTCTTTCCCACATTGGTCTATCTCTTCCCATATGCATTGGATGTAATTTAATCTCTATAACTTCACCCTCTTTCATTTTAAAATCATATAAGAAACCTTGGTTCCATAATGGCGATACTCCAAACTGGCCTGCAGGTCTTGCATTCGTAATATCAATTGGTAGTGAACTATAAGGATCAAGTTCCCAATTATCATATAGATCATACGGAAAGCTTGGCAAAGTCTCAACCATCCATGAAAACCATCCTAAATCATAAAAAATTGGCTTACCTTTATATATTTCTATTCCTTTTCCATGCATTCCATGGAACAAACATATGTCAGCTCCTGCATCTATAGCATCATGTGCAAATTTTTTAACAAAATCAGCTGGCACTTCTGCATACGGTCCTGTTTTTTTATTTCCATTTGCATGAGTATGGTGGCTTACAATTACATAGTCTGCCATTTGTTTAGCATTTTTAATCCATTTAATATTAGCATCTACATCTTTTTGATAAGATATAGTTGTAAATCCAGGTTCTTCACTTTCTCTAAATGTTATTCCTGGATTACCTCCATTGGGAAAAAATAGATGTTTATCCTTATCACCTTCTCGACCACGGAATTTTTCTAAATTTAAATCTTTTCTAATTTTTCTTAAACTGTCTATTGTTTCTTTTTTTGCATCTAGAATAACATCATAGCGTATTGTGTTATTTCCAGGCCTACCTTTAAACTTACCTTTTGGATCACTTGCCATTGGTGGTTGAACAAATTCACCTTGTTCATGTGAGGAATCAATTGAGATTAATGCCACTCTACCATTTTTTGTGTCTAAATAGCCAGGTTCTCTTGCTGCAGTTAAATTCATACCCGCTCCAGCATAAACTATTCCTGCCTCGTCTAATTGCTTCATTGATTCTTCAATAGCATGATGAGACCAATCATTCATATGATTGTTAGCTAATGAAGTAAGATTAAATCCTGTCCAGGCATATTCTTTGGCAATCCATTTTTCTCCAAAGAAGTAAGATGCAAATGAATAAGGTTTAATTGCGTATGCATCAGGATGACCGATTTGACCTTCAAAATTCATAAAAGATACATCTGCATCTCTCAATTTATTTACTACTTTTAAAAAGTCTGGATCTTTAGATACAGAAACTTTTCTTGTATACATTGCGCTACCACTAGCAACAAAAGATAGTGTTTTTGAACTTTTAGTCATTTAAGTTCATTTTAAACAAAGTATGATAGTAATGTAAAATATGTTATTATGACATTATTGATATATAAAACATATCAGTTAATTATTTAGATGATTACATTTAAAGAAATAAAGTATTTTATAGCGGTAAGCGAAGAGCTAAATTTCCGTAAAGCTGCTAAAAAACTCAATATTTCCCAACCACCATTAAGCCAACAAATAAAGTTATTAGAGGAAAAAATTGGTTTTAAGCTATTAAATAGGGATAAAAGTCATGTTAGTTTAACTTTAGCAGGTAATAAATTTCTAAGAGATAGTTACGACATAACATCTAAAATTAAAAGATCAATTTTAATAGGAAAAAAGATTAGTAGAGGAGAAATTGGAACATTAAGAATAGGTTTCTCAACATTAGCTAGTTTCTACATATTACCAGATGTAATTTCAAAATTTTATAAAAGTTATAAAGGAGTAGAATTACAATTAAAGGAAATGAGGACAGAGAACATAATAAAAGAAATTTTAGATAAAAAAATAGATTTAGGTTTTGCGGGTAAAAGAATTATTAATAAAGATATTAAGTCAATATCTTTATATAAAGAAAAAATTATATTGGCTATAAATAAAAATAATCCATTATCTAAAAAAAAAAATATTTCTATATCGGATATAAAGAATGAAAACTTTATTTTGTTTCCTAAAAGCAAAGGTACTGTTGGTCTTTATGATAAGATAATTGAATTTTGTAAAAAAGCCAATTTTGAACCAAATGTTATTCAAGAAGCTTATGAGCTAGAGGTAATTCTAGGTCTGGTTTCAGGAGGAATGGGTATTGCTTTAATCCCAGAAAACTCAGGTAAACTTTATTTAAAGAATATTATTTTTAAGAAATTTAAAGAAAATTCTCCAATTTCAGAAATATATTTATTAATAAGAACAAATGAAGAGGACTCCATAGTTAAAAACTTTTTTAATTTAAATAAAATAAACGTATGAAAATTAATAATAACCAGTCTGGGAGTTTATACTTTTTAGCAAGTGTTTTATTGTTTTCTATGATGGAATTGTTAGTAAAATTATTATCTAATGATTATCCTACAGGAGAGATAGTGTTTGCAAGAGGATTATTTGGTTTAATACCTATCTTAATAATCATTCCAAAAAAAAACTTTTTTAAAAATTTTAAAACAAAAAAGTTAAAATTACATCTAATAAGAACTGTAACAGGCTGCTTTGCGCTAATTTCAATATTTATTGGAATTAAATATTTACCTCTAGCTGATGCTATATCAATTACTTTTGCAGCACCAATTTTTGCTACTTTTTTTTCAATATTTATCTTAAATGAAATAGTTGGTAAAAAAAGGTGGTTCGCTATTGTAATCGGATTTATTGGAATATTGGTTATACTAAAACCAGGAACCTCTTTATTTTCAATTTATACGATCTTTCCAATTTTTTTTTGTATAGGTTTTGCTGCTAGTGCTACAGCTATAAAAATCTTATCTAAAACTGAGGAAAACTATTTAATAGCATTTTACTACACTCTAGGTCTTACATTTATAAGTCTTTTTTTAGACCCTTTTAACTGGCGTATTCCATCTAATGAAGATTTTATAATTTTTTTTTTAATAGGAATAACTGGTTCATTTGGCAACATTTTAATTACTGAGGCTTATAGAAAAGCTGAAGTTTCATTGATTACTCCAATTAAATATTTAAATTTAATATTTGCTATAATTTTTGGCTACTTTTTATTTAATGAGGTTCCAAGTATTTTTACAATTCTTGGTTCAATGTTCATTATTTTTAGTACAATGATAATTTTTTCAAGAGAGAAAAAATTAAAAAAAAGATCTATTATTTCAAAAGAATTATGATTTTAAAAAATATATACATAACATTTGATTATGAAAAAACTTTTAGGGATCGTGGTTCTGGGTTTAAATGATTGGAGAAATTTAAAAATATCTAAGATAGAAAAG
>Ga0209223_10005459_pt1 | contig 11196 bp, 10 predicted proteins | sample COG_06_FD_184750 | JGI IMG/M metagenome (GOLD analysis project Ga0209223, IMG submission 184750) | Pelagic Microbial community sample from North Sea - COGITO 998_met_06 (SPAdes) (version 2) | ecosystem: Environmental > Aquatic > Marine > Neritic zone/Coastal water | place: Helgoland, sampling...
AATGGCTTAAATCCAAAAAATAAACCAAAGGCTTCAACATTTGATAATAAATACAAATACGGTGAAATATTGGTTGAGAAAAATATTACGCTCTATTCAACTTGCGAGCATCATTTTCTGCCCATCTTAGGTAAAGCGCATATCGCCTATATTTCAAATGGAAATGTGGTAGGCTTATCAAAAATGAATCGAATTGTTCAATACTATGCACAACGCCCTCAAGTTCAAGAGCGTTTAACTCTTCAAATTGTCAAAGAGTTGCAGAAGGTCCTCAATACTGATGATGTGGCATGTATCATTGATGCTAAACATCTCTGTGTTAATCAACGGGGTATTAAAGATGTGTCGAGCAGCACAGTTACTTCAGAATTCGGTGGGATTTTTAAAAACAAGGACAAAAAGCAAGAGTTTCTTGATTACATAAAACTACCAACTGAGTATTAAAGTTAATTCTTATGATTCATAATCCGGAGGTCCCGAATTAAACTCCTAGTCTAGCCCCAACAAAGGATCTCAATTCCAGTGATTTTCAGTCAATATAAGTCTTGTTTTTATTACTTAATGTAAAGTTTATTTGTCAATTTGGCTTATTTGTTTTACATTTGTAAAAAAATTAAACTTAATATTATGAAAGTAAAGCATCTATTTCCTAATAAATACAAGAAAGTCGGCTTATTTATTCTTGTCCCTTCGGCAATCATTGGTTTATTAACCTTTATTTTAGATTACGAACCTGATTTTTTAACTTTAAATGTTCCTGCTATTTTTATTAACGAGTTTTTTGGTGATAATTATTTATTTGGTTTCATCAAGAATAATATTTTTAATGAAATCCTTGGAATTTTAACAATCATTAGTTCATTGCTAGTCGCTTTTTCGAAAGAAAAGTCAGAAGATGAATTTATTTCTAATATAAGACTTGAGTCCTTAGTTTGGGCTGTATATTTCAATTATGCTGTTCTTTTGATCTCCTTTTTATTCATATATGGTTTATCGTTTTTATGGGTTATGGTTTTTAATATGTTTACAGTTTTACTGTTTTTCATTATTAGATTTAACTGGCAAATTTTTAAACTTAAAAAATCAGATAGTTATGAAGAATAGTATTAAAGTGGAGAGAGCCAAAAGAAATATTACACAAGCTGATTTAGCTACATTAGCAAAAGTTAGCAGGCAAACAATTAATGCTATGGAATTAGGAAAGTATGTTCCTTCAACAGTTTTAGCTTTGAGATTGGCTGAAATTTTTGAAGTAGAAATTAGTGAAATATTTACTTTGGAAGAATCAGACTGGAGTTAGTTTGCACTGCGTTGGTGCAAGCTAATTAAAAACCTTCAAAAACACTGCCACCAGTTCCTTTTGTGTTTTTTATGTTGTCAAGCTGACTTTTTATTTTGGCAAAATCAGATTTAGAATTATCCAAACATGGTTACATGATGTATTAATAAAATAGGGGTTTAATTAAATTTACTAGCAACTACACATGTTTTTTTGACTCCACTTACATTTCCTTCCAAATCAAAGACTTCAAAATATACAATGTACATTCCTATCCTTGCTTTCTCTCTTTTATTGTTTAATCCATCCCATGAAATCGTTCCGGTAGCAGCTAATAATTCATTTTGAACTAAGCTTCTTATTATTCGACCATTTGCATCAAATATGATGACGCTCCCCACAAAACCAGGGTTAGACATAGTGTAGTTAATATTCAATATGTCATCAAAACCATCATTGTCTGGTGAAAATATTTCAGGTTCAACCGACACCGCATCACTTGTAATTTGACCTGGATAATACTGGGAGTTTTCAAGGCCGGGGGTAGCCCAACCAACACTTTCGGCAGCACTGTGCCAATTCGTTGATTCGTTTGTTGGTCGGTTAAAGTCAATTCTTTCCAAGGAAATTCCGTCGGGGTTGTTGATTAACCCAAATTGTAAATCTTCATCGTAACTGAAGTAGTCACATACAGTACTATCCAAATCAGGTAGAATTAAATAGACTGTTCCAGAATCATTACTATAAGTTGGCAGTGACGCCAATTGAACGAAGTTGCCAAAAATAGCGTTTAAGTAATTGGATTGTATATCAGAAGAATCTTTTGTCAAAACGATGTAATCACCAGGACGCATTAATTTATGTATTGTAATTGCTTTAAAGTTATCTATAATTCCATCATCCCAATTTGCCAGCTTCCAATTATATAAATCGAGATACTTTTCAGAGTTATTATATATTTCTACGAAATCATCTCCTCCCGTAAAAGGGTTAAACAAAACTTCGTTAATTATCAGGTCCCCAATAGCACCCGTATGCGGCAAAATAATTTGACTTGTGCTATTTGAAACAAGGTTTCCTGAACAATCTCCCATTCCATTTAAGGTGAGTGTATAAACAACTCCAGTGTCAATCACAGGCGATAATGTTAACGAGATACAGTTTGCACTTGGATAAATAATAAGATTTGTTACAGTAATTCCTCCAGAACAGGAGAATTGACTAAGTACAATATTTGACGTATCTATTGTTTCATCAAAACAAAGATCTACCGTTGTTGCTGATAGAACATCAGAAGTTATGATGGAAGGAGATGTTACGTCTGGTGTTCCATCATACACCGAGTTTATGGTTCCGGGAGTTCCGTAAGCAGTTATGTTTGCTCCAGTCCAGTTAGACGAATTAACACAAGGGATGGTTGGATTGATTTGTTCTAAAGAATAACCACCGTCATCTTTTATCGCATCCTGATACCACGAGTCTGAGTAAGATACTTGATCTATAGTGTTTGATAAATTATCTTGAAGTGTTAAATCATCACCAGAAATATTCAATGCAGGAAATGATGCAACAAACAGAACGTTGGGATAAACAGAAAAATCGAAAGTATAATTGTCATCCGCTATAACCACATATTCTCCAGGAAGTAATATATAAGTTCCTAGCGCTTCTGAAGCTGCTGCATCAGAAAAAACCCATCCGTTTAAATCAAAAATAGAATCTGAAGCATTATATAACTCTATAAAGTCTGCTGCAGGAAGTCCTAATTGAGGTGTCGGGTCTGCAAATATTTCATTGATTACCACATCGCGATAGGAAGGAATTGCAGAAACAAAATACATAAATGTTTGTGTTTCGGTAATCATCGTATTTACCGAAAGATCTTCTATATTTTGAATTGTAAGTGTATCTACTTGTCCATTAGTAAATGGTGTCGGAAATGTGAGGTGTATTAGAGCTGGATTAGAACCATCTTGAACAGCAGTAGTTGGATTTCCTAAGCCACTAGAAGCAAAATAATTTGAAGAGGCTTCTGCAGTAGTTTGATTCACAGGTTCGCTAAAAAGGACGTCCAATTGAGTAATTGAAACAACCGCAACAGAATTAATGTTTGGAGGAGTGAGGTCCACGGGAATATTTCCGACTATGAAATTATCAAAGAAGTGACCGTTTACAGCACTTGCTGCACTTGATTGTTCTATAAGCACTCCAAAGAAACTACTTGAATTTATGGAAGCGTCTGTAACTGTTCCTGCACTGATAAAAGAGCCTGTTGCTCCATCGTCATATGCTAAATTCCATAGGTTAGAAACATCTCGAGTAACTCTAATATTGAAAGGATTACTAGAGCTGCTATTAATCAAACCATCCACCCCATCAATAATAATTGTAGACGCACCGCCAACCATGCTGTAGAGTGAAATTTCATCAGACGTTCCCCCTAATCTAATAAAGTATCCATTGCTAGTTGTGTTGAGGTCAGTAGCATCACTCATAAGATAAACGTCAACGAAATTTGCTCCAGAAGTGGCAAATTGTAAATCAATAAAAAATTCCCATTGCGCATCTGACGCAAGGGCAGATGGAGTGCTGAGGTAATAAGTTGCGGCACCTGGACTTTGAGAGTTTAATTCTCCGGAGGCAATTGTAAATAAGCCACCATCTCCATTCCAAGAGGGAGAATTTGTGAAGTCTCCATCCGTAAAATTGTCCGTCAATTGGGCGAACCCTGTTAAAAGTCCAACAAAAAATAAACAAGTTGTTGCTAAAAAGCTTTTTGTATGTTTTCTTTTATAATCTCCCATCATCTTTGCATTCGAAATATACTACTTTTGAAAAAGAAAACTTAATCAAAACCTAAAAGAATGAAAATTGCAGTCGTTGGAGCTACAGGAATGGTTGGAAGTGTATTGTTGCAAGTGCTGGCAGAAAGAAAGCTTCCCATAACAGAGTTATTGCTAGTTGCCTCCTCCAGAAACAAAGGAAAAGAGATAGAGTGGGAGGGGAGAAAGTATGTTGTTAAAGACTTATTAGAGGCACTCGATTGTCAACCGGATATTGCCATTTTTTCGGCGGGAGGTTCAATTTCTAAAGAATGGGCTCCAAAATTTGCAGCGATTGGCACAACAGTAATTGATAATTCTTCCGCTTGGAGAATGGATGCGGATAAAAAGTTGATTGTTCCTGAAATAAATGCTTCGGATTTAACCAAAGAAGATAAAATTATTGCGAACCCAAACTGCTCTACGATTCAAATGGTGCTGGCATTATTACCGATTCATCGAAATTATGGAATTGACAGACTGGTAATTTCCACCTATCAGTCTGTGTCGGGAACTGGAGTCAAGGCTATGGAGCAAATGAACAATGAGCGCGATAGTGTGAAAGCTGAGATGGTATATCCTTACCCAATTGACATGAATTGCTTGCCTCATGGGGGAGACTTTGAAGAGAATGGCTATACCACTGAAGAAACTAAATTAGTGAATGAAACTAGAAAGATTTTAGGAGATAATGAGATTAGAATAACTGCAACGGTGGTTCGAATTCCTGTTTTTGGTGGTCATTCAGAAGCAGTGAATGTGGCGACAAAAAAGGAGTTTGATATCAATAATATTAGAAAGGAGTTAGCAGCTTCAGAAGGGATAACAGTGCAAGATAATCCAGATATCAATTTATACCCTATGCCATTATATGCCCGAGGTAAAGATGATGTATTTGTTGGGAGAATAAGGAGAGATGAGTCAAATCCAAATACGTTAGATATGTGGGTTGTTGCAGATAATTTGCGTAAAGGAGCAGCTACAAATGCTATTCAGATTGCCGCGTATTTGATTGATAATAATTTAGTTTAATCGGAGACTTAGATCAGTTATTGAAGTCTTGGAGATAAAATAATAAAAGGTTGTTTTTTTAGTAAGCTCTGTCTTTGTAATAAACTTTTTGTGTATTTGTTCCAACATCATAGCGTAAAGTGTTACCAACTAAATCAAATGAAGTAACTCTTTCAACACTTACCTTAGACTTTTCTCCTGCATTAAAGAGCCATAATTTTCCTTGTTGATCGGTAAAGGCTACTGAGCCTCTTTCGATTTGGTAGTTTTTTGGTAAAAAATTGGCTAACTCATAACTTTGTCCTTCATAAAATGCGTAAAGCCGCCCAAGCATTTCATAGACCAACATGTCGTCTACCACGGTATAAGAATCAGGGGCAAATGAGCTTACTTCCCTTTTATTTCCTTTATAATACTGAAAGAATTCCCCTTCCATTGTAACGTACGCGACCATATTGTCACCGCATTTAAATGATAACGGAGGGTACTCCTCTAGCTCTTTTTCCTCTCCGTAATATACAGTGTGGAAGGATTCAATAACAGGGTTAATATATGCAATTGTATTTAATCCAACGTCAAAGTTAATAGGGTCGTCCGTGTACATTAACTGAATTATCTCTCCATGATAAAAAGCCAGAAAATAGTTTTGGGGATTGATATAAGCGACTAAATTTTCTCCGACTTTGAAACTTTCTATACCAGTAAGTAAGTCCGTTTCTAGTTGAAGAATTTTTTGATTATAAAATATTTCGAACGAATTATTTTGAATGTCATTATATGCGACAATGCTATCGCCTATTCCATGCAATCCTGTTTGGGAGCAAAGCAACCTAGCGTTACCGTTTTCATATACATTCAAAAAACCATTATCTCCAAAAGCTAAAATGTTGTCTGTAATTGTATAATTTTTGACCCAATCAATTATTTTTTTTTGTTTGCCATTTTGATATACCCATAATTCATTTTGGGGATTTATATAGGCGACTAGGTTATTCCCCACTTTATAGTCTAGAACCTGTCGATGGTCTAGCTGTGTTTTAACCCCAGCATTAAAAACAGTAAATGCGTTTTTATAATCTACATAAGCTGCAAGGTTTTGACTTTTTACACTTGGAAAGAATGTGAGAAAGCAGATTACAAGTAAGTAGATTAGGGTTGTTTTTTGTTGCATGAATTGATTTCAGAGCTGTTATTCATGTAAAATTACTACAAATATTGTTCCGGTAACTACTCAGCTATTTCATTCTTATTAGCCAATTGACCGCAAGCGGCATCGATATCCTTACCACGGCTTCTTCTTACATTTACAATAAGGTTTTTTCGTTCTAAGAACTCAGCAAATGCATCCACTTTTTCGGGGTCTGCTTGCTGAAATTCTCCCCCATCAATTGAATTGTATTCAATAATGTTGATTTTACAAGGAGTTATCTTACAAAATTCAGCTAGCTCTCGAGCATCGTTAATCGTGTCATTGAAGCCTTTAAAAATGATGTACTCATAAGTAATTCGAGTACCTGTCTTCTCATGGAAATAAATTAATGCTTCCGCTAATACAGCTAATGTATTTGACTCATTGATAGGCATTATCTTATTCCGCTTTTCGTCATTGGCGGCATGTAAAGAGAGAGCCAGGTTGAATCTTACTTCATCATCTCCTAATTGTTTAATCATTTTTCCAATTCCTGCGGTAGAAACAGTAATTCTTTTTGGAGACATTGCAAGGCCATCTTCGCTCGTGATTTTATCGATGGATGCAAGTACATTTTTATAATTTAGTAGCGGTTCGCCCATTCCCATGTAAACGATATTGGAAAGAGGTGTATTGTAATTCTCTATGGATTGCTTATTGATCAGTACAACTTGATCGAAAATCTCGTCAGGGTTGAGGTTTCTCACCCGTTTTAATTTTCCTGTAGCACAAAAAGCACAATCTAAACTGCATCCAACTTGTATCGAGATGCAAGCTGTCATTCTTTTTTTAGCTGGAATTAAAACTCCTTCTACCACAGCGCCATCGGCTAACTTAAAAGCATTTTTTATGGTCTTGTCTTCGCTTTTTTGGGCCTCTGCAATTTGTAAGAATCGAATTTCAAATTTCTCAGTTAATTTTTCCCTTGTAGCAAGAGAAAGATTAGTCATTTCTTCGAAACTTATAGCACCTTTCTTCCAGAGCCATTCATAAACTTGTTTTGCACGAAAAGCTTTCTCTCCAATTTCTGTAAAGTAGCTAGTCAGTTCTTCTAGCGAAAGTTGTCTAATGTCTATTTTCTTTTCCACGATGCAAAGGTATTGGAATAAACGGAGATTATCATATAAAAAAAAACCTCGCTTTGTTAGGCGAGGTTTTTAATATAGTTTGAGCTATTTAGATAATTAACATCGCGTCACCATAAGAATAGAAATTATATTTTTCCTTTACAGCTTCCTTATATGCTTCCATCATCAAATCATAACCCGCAAAAGCACCAATCATCATTAATAAAGTAGACTTTGGGGTGTGAAAGTTTGTAATCATTGCATCAGCAAGGTTAAATTCGTAGGGAGGAAATATAAATTTATTCGTCCATCCTTCGAATGGCTTAAGATGTTTGTCAACTGAAACGGAGGTTTCTAGAGCTCTCATTGCAGTGGTTCCTACAGAAACGATACGTTTTTTTGTATCTTTTGCCTTATTGATAATGTCAGCAGCTTCTTCATCAATCAATAACTGTTCAGAATCCATTTTATGCTTGGTAAGATCTTCAACTTCCACGGGTCTAAATGTTCCTAAACCAATATGTAAGGTTAATTTTGCAAATTCGATTCCTTTAATTTCTAAACGCTTCATTAATTGCTTGCTAAAATGCAAACCTGCAGTTGGTGCAGCAACTGCTCCTTCTTCAGTAGCGAAAATTGTTTGATAACGCTCTGCATCAGATTTTTCAGCTTCTCTTTTAATATACTTCGGAAGAGGCGTGTTTCCCAGTTTAGTAATCGTAGCTTTAAATTCTTCATAGGGACCATCAAAAAGAAAACGAAGTGTTCTTCCTCTTGAAGTTGTGTTGTCAATTACCTCAGCAACTAATTCATCATCTTCTCCAAAATATAACTTATTTCCTATTCTAATTTTTCTTGCAGGGTCAACTAAAACATCCCACAATAAACTTTCTTTATTTAATTCTCTTAGTAAGAAAACTTCAATTTTAGCGCCGGTTTTCTCTTTGTTTCCGTACATTCTTGCAGGGAAAACTTTTGTATTGTTTAAGACAAAAACATCACCATCGTCAAAATAATCAAGGATATCCTTAAACATTTTGTGCTCTATTTGGCCAGTGTCTTTGTGCACAACCATCAATCGAGACTCATCTCTTTCTTCTGACGGGTACTCTGCCACTAGCTCTTCTGGTAACTCAAATTCGAATTGTGATAATTTCATATATAGTTTTTTATGACACGCTTTAGGGCCGCCAAAAGTAACAAATAAAATGAGAAAAATAAAATGCTTTTAGAGTAGACTTAAATCTGGGTTATGACATTTCTTCTGATACCTCTGTATTGTTGATTATTTCCAGCCATTCTTCAATACTTTTGGCATCGGAAGTTGTAAAATTACCAGACCTAGTTCTCCTTAATTCAATAAGGTGTCCTCCAGAGTTTAAAGCTTTTCCTATGTCGTTTGCCAACGAACGGATATACGTTCCTTTTCCGCAATTCACTTTAAAAGTAATTTGATTATTATCTACAAGCTTTAATTCTAAGTCGATAATGGTAATTTCATTTTCTTTCAATTCGACTTCAATACCTTTTCGAGCTAGGTCATAAGCTCTTTGTCCATCTACTTTTTTTGCAGAGTAAATAGGAGGTACTTGTTTAATTGTTCCCGAGAATTGTGGAATAATCTGATTAACTAAATCCTGATGAATATGTTCTGTTGGAAAAGTGGCGTCAATTTCGGTTTCTAAATCGTAGCTGGGGGTGGTTGCTCCCAATTGAATAGTGCCGGTATATTCCTTACTGTCTAAAACAAAGCCATTGATTTCTTTTGTCATTTTACCCGTGCAAATAACCAATAGTCCGGTTGCTAATGGGTCTAAGGTTCCTGCATGACCTACTTTGAAGCGTTTGATGTTGTATTTTGTTTTAAGCGGGTATCGAAGTTTGTTCACTACATCAAACGAAGTCCAATACAAAGGTTTGTCAACAATAACAACTTCTCCTTGTCTAAAGTTATATTTTTTTGAACCGCTCATTTTAGAGAAAAGACCAAATAATTGCTGCAGCTCCAATAACAAAACAATAAAGTGAAAAGTAGACTAACTTGCTTTTCTTTACCAGCGAGATCATCCAAGTACAAGCAAACAAGCCTGTTATAAATGCAGCAAAAAAACCAACAGATAATGCAGTTATGTCTAGGCCATCAATAACAAATTTATCACTTAAAAGGTCTTTTGCAATTTTTCCAAAAATTAGAGGAACCACCATCAAGAAAGAAAATCGAGCTGCTTTTTCTCGATCTATTCCAAGTAAAACGGAGGTGCCAATTGTTGCTCCAGATCTTGAAATACCTGGGAGAATTGCTATTGCTTGTGATATCCCGATTACAATTGAATGGAAAAAACGAACTTCTTGCGTTGTGTTTTTTGTTTTGTCAGCCAGGAACAATAAGCCCCCAGTAACAAGCAGCATTGAACCAACCAATAGAACTGCGCCATTAAAAAAAGATTCTATTATATCGTCAAAAAAGACACCTACTAATGCCGCAGGAATCATTGAGATAATAATTTTTACAGAGAATTTTGTTGCTTCATTCCATTGAAATTGGAAAAGCCCTTGGATGACTTGCAATAAATCTTTTCTGAATATAACTACGGTGCTTAACGCAGTTGCAAAGTGCAAAACAACTGTCATCAGCATACTCGATTCGCCAGTATACTGACTCGGAAGAATTAATTTTGCTAACTCTAAATGACCACTACTACTAACAGGTAAAAATTCTGTTAGTCCCTGAATTACTCCAAGAATGAACGCTTCTATCCAGTCCATTTTTATTTATTACCCTTATCGTCAAGGATTCGATCACTCTCCATGCCTGCTTCTTTTTTTGGACGTTTTAATATTCCAAAAAGCACGACACCATATCCAAGCATAACCAAAAATGGCGCTAGTGTAATTCTTCTAAAACTAAATAATTCTTCCTCATTAAATTGAGTAGGATCTTCTGTTCCTCCCCCAGACATCAGTATAAATCCCACAATAACAACTACGCAACCAACAATTATGTATTTGAAATTTTCCCTTGAAAGGGCCATTACTGAATTTTCCATTTAATATAGTTTTTCTGTTTTGATCCAGATATATTTACTTAAAGCAAAGTAAGTGGATATCCAGCTTACAAAAATACCCAAAAGGATAATTCCACCAAAAAGTTGGGCAAATATCTGAAATTCTTTTTGAAGCTGAACCTCGCTTGTAGTAATCCTTTCTATTTGTCCTGGACTGATTTGCCCAAAGAAATATCCAAAAGCTACTAAAAGCCCAACTGCAATAATGCCAGAAAGCAAACCTTGGCCGAGTGCATTAAGCAAGAAAGGGCGTCTTATAAAGCTTGGCTTTGCACCAACTAATTGCATGGTTTTTATTGTAAATCGTTTGGAATAAACGGATAAACGAATTGTATTGTTAATTAATGCCATTGCAATAAATAGTAGAATTCCTCCAATAGTTAATATAATAAAGCGAAGCCATGAAAAAGTATTGGTTAGTTCTATGAACTGAGTGCTATCATACGAAACGTCTTCAATTACATGTTCATTTCCGCTCAGCACCTTGTTCTGAAAACTAATAGCACTATCCGCATTAACATAATCGGAAGCTAGATTAACTGCTATGGAAGGTCTTAAAGGGTTCGCGCCGTCTAAAATGTCAAATGAATCATGTCCTAGCCTTTCCATCATCAAAGCTTTTGCAGAGTCCTTAGACACATATTGTGCGGTAAGAACGTGTGGCATAGCAGCAAGTTCTTTTTCCATTTTTAAAATATCAACTTCGCGCGCTTCTTCTCTAAAAAGTATGTCGACCACTAACTGTTCCTTCATTGCATCGGCA
>Ga0209223_10005462_pt1 | contig 11190 bp, 9 predicted proteins | sample COG_06_FD_184750 | JGI IMG/M metagenome (GOLD analysis project Ga0209223, IMG submission 184750) | Pelagic Microbial community sample from North Sea - COGITO 998_met_06 (SPAdes) (version 2) | ecosystem: Environmental > Aquatic > Marine > Neritic zone/Coastal water | place: Helgoland, sampling...
ACCCTTTTTTTCAAGCAGGTAAATTAGGAGTATCTATAGTTATACGATCTGAGGATCAAAAAAAAATCGATAAATGTAGTACTGAGATATTGGAATTTGTTAATCAAAAAAAAATAGAAGTAGTTATTAGGTAATAAAAATGCTGTATTTTGCCTACGGTAGTAATTTAAACCATTTTCAAATGAAAAGAAGATGTAAAGATAGTGTTTTTTTGAAAAAGATTAACCTTAAAGATTTTAAATTAACTTTTAGAAGCAAGTATAGAGCTGCTGACATTGAGCCTAAAAAAAATTCACTAACTCCAGGTGCATTGTTTGAAATATCAAAAAGTGATGAAAAAAAACTTGATATATATGAAGATTACCCAAAGTTATATAAAAAATATTATTTTATGTATCAAAAAAAAAAAATTATGACTTATGTAATGGTAAAAAAAACACCCTTTATGTTTCCAACAGAAAAATATCTGAATATAGTTTCTAAAGGTTATAGTGATTGTAAGCTTAACAAGAAATTTTTGAAAAAAGCTTTGTTAAATAAGTAGTTATTTTAATTAACAGATGTTTTAAAATTTTAAATGATCTAGTTTTGTTAGAAATGATAGAGCATATTAAGCTTTACCCTTTAAGGAAAACATTGTTTTTATTATTTCTGTCTTTTGATTTTTTAAAAAAAATTAACTTAAATTAAACAATTAGTTTAAATATTCTGTTTTTAATTAAATTTATTTTAACACTGGTTTCTCAAATAAAAACGTGTATTTTAATAATCAATTTAAATACAAATATTAATTATGAAAATCCCAAAAACTTATAAGATAAAAAAATGTAGGCTATGTAATAACAATCAGCTGAAACAAATTTATAATTTTGGTAATCATTTTGTTAGTAATTTTGTAAATAAATCATCTATAAATAAAGGTATTAAGGCTCCATTAAATCTTGTGTATTGTAAAAAATGCCATTTGCTTCAACTTGAGCATTCTGCACCACAAGAAATAATGTATAAAAAGTTTTACTGGTATAAATCAGGTATTACCAAAACTATGAGAGATGGTTTGAAAGAGCTTTATCAAGATATTAAGAAAAATTGCAACATAAAGCAAGGTGAAGTTATTCTAGATATTGGAGCCAATGATGGAACTTTTTTAAAATATTTTAAGAAAGATAAAATAATAACTATTGGTTGTGAACCCGCCAACAATCTCAAAAATGAATTAAAAAAAAATTGTCATTATGTGATTAATGATTTTTGGCACACTAAACATATGAAAAAAATCCCGATTAAACATCAGAAATTAAAAGTAGTTTCTGCAATAGGTATGTTTTATGATCTAGAAGATCCATCTGAATTTATCAAACACGCTGCTGATGCTTTAGATGATGATGGTATATTTGTTGCACAACTAATGTGCTCACATTCAATGTTTAAAACTAATGATCTTGGAAATATTTGTCATGAGCATCTAGAATATTATTCCTATAATTCACTTAAATACTTATTTGAAAAAAATGGACTAAAAATATTCAAGATGAGTGAAAATAAAATTAATGGCGGTTCTTATCGGATATATTGTAAAAAAAATATTAGAAAATCAATAAATTATAAGGAACGAGTTAATTATAGTGAAATAATTAAATTTATAAAAAGAGTAAAACAAAATAAACAAAGAACACTTAAATTTATAAGAGGAGCTAATAAGCTAGGAAAAAAAATATTCCTTTATGGGGCCTCTACGAAGGGTAATACTCTTTTGCAATACTATGGTTTGACTAATAAAGAAATTCCATTTGCTGCAGAAAGAACTAAAGTAAAATGGGGTAAATATACCATTGGTTCTGGTGTAAAAATTATATCAGAACAAAATGCTAGAAAATTAAAGCCTGATTATTTTTTTGTAATGCCTTATGGATTTATTAATGAGTTTATAAAAAGAGAGAAAAAGTGGCTTAAATCAGGTGGTAGATTTATATTACCTTATCCAAATTTTAAAATTTTGAATTAAATGAAAAAAAGGTTAATTAAAAGATGAAATAAGTTAAGTTGGTTTATATATGATAGAAAAAATTGTTCATAAAAAAAAATTATTTGCCCTCATTGTGAGAAATAAATACATGAACAAAAAAGGTGTAAGTTTTTTTACAGATAAAAATGCAACACAACAATTTGGCTACATGATGCATAAAAAAAACTATTATATAAAACCACACAGACACAACAAAAGACAGTCTAGAATATTATTAACCACTGAAGTAATAATAATTTTAAATGGAATATTAAGGGTTGATTTTTATGATCATAAAGAAAAATATTTAAAAAGTAAAAATCTTTACAAAAATGATATAATTATGCTTTCTGATGGTGGACATGGTTTTAAAGTTATTAAAGATGTTAAAATGATTGAGGTAAAACAAGGCCCTTATTCATTATCAATGGATAAAATAAAATTTGATAAAGTTGATGAAAATAAAATTAAGGTTAAATAAAAAAAATTTTATACCTGTTAGTAAACCATTTGTTTCAAACAAAGATATTATCTTAGTAAATAAAGTTTTAAAAAAAGGCTGGATATCATCTGATGGACCAGAGGTTAAAATTTTTGAGAATTTATTTTCAAATAAGATTAATAGAAAATACTCTATCGCTGTATCAAATGGAACAGCGGCACTAGAAATTGCCATCAAATCTTTAGGTATAAAAAAAAATGATGAGGTTATAATGCCTAATTTTACTATAATATCTAATGCAATTTCTGTTGTAAAACAAAATGCAAAACCAATTTTAATTGATTGTGATATTAAGAATTGGAATATGAAAATAGAGGATATTGAAAAAAAGATCACAAAAAAAACAAAAGCTTTATTAATTACTCATATTTACTCATTCTCAAATGATATGGATAAAATTTTAAAACTTTGTAAAAAATACAAAATTTATTTGATTGAAGACGCTGCAGAAGTTATTGGATTAAAGTATAAGAAAAAAATTTGTGGATCATTTGGGGACATCAGTACATTTAGCTTTTATGCAAATAAACAAATAACAACTGGGGAAGGAGGCATGATATCTACAAATAATTCAAAAATTTTTGAAAAATGTAAATCTTTACGAAATCTTTGTTTTGGAGTAAAAAATCGTTTTAACCATGATGATATTGGTTGGAATTATAGAATGACTAATATTCAGGCAGCTTTAGGAATTAGTCAATTAAAGAATTTAGAAGATGTAGTAGAAAGAAAAATGGCTATAGGAAATTATTATTATAACCATTTAAAAAAAAATAAATACATTTACATGACACCCCCAAAAATTTCTTTTTCAAAAAATATTTATTGGGTTGTGGGAGTGTTAATAAAGAATAAAAAAGTATTAGCCTCAACGATTATCAAAAAATTGAAAAACCAAGGTATTGGAGCAAGACCTTTTTTTTGGCCAATGAATGAACAAAAAATTTTCAAACAAATGAAAATTTTTGGAAAAAAAAATTATCCAAATTCGAAATATTTAAGTCGCTATGGTTTTTATGTTCCATCATTTATAGGTATTAAAAAGTCAGAGATGGATTATGTAATATCTATAATTAATAAACTTATATAATTTCTAATATGAAAAACTTAAATTTTGAAAAATTAAAAATTGAAGATCAGTTTTCTGATCCATTTCCTGTAATAATTTATTCAAACCTTCTTGATTCTTCTCAAATAGATGACCTTCAAAAAGAACTATCAGAAAATACTACTGTTTTTGACAAAGTAGTCATGGGTAATAGAAAAACAATTTTAAAAGGAACTAAAAATTTTGATAGTTTTTTATCAAAATCTGCTACAGGACAAGAGATAAATAGTTTTTTTGAAAATGAGTCGGTTTTTAATTTTTTTTACAAAAATTTAGAAAATCTAAATCTAAAAACTAAAAATAATTTTTTTATAAATAGTAAAAATTTGATTTTTTTAAAGAATTATATTGATAAAGCTGGACCAGCTACAAATAGAAATATAAAGTTTAAGTTTAAAAATAAGTTAACAAAAATTTTATCAAAAGTTATCAATAATAATAAAATTTATTGTGATTTTGATTTCTCAGTTGCATCTAATGGTTATTGGAAAGAACCACACCATGATAAAGAGGAAAGATTAATTAGTTTTTTGTTTTATATTAATGATTTTGAAAGCAAAAATGGAGGTAATTTGGAAATATATAAATACAACAAAGAACCAAATGTGTTTTTGAGAGAACCAAGCTTAAAAGATTTAAATATGATTAAAAAAATAGAGCCTAAAAAAGGTCACTTAGTAACTTTCATGTCTTCGCCCCAATCAATACATGGAGTAGATGTAATTAAATCAGATAAAACAAGATATTTCTTTTATGGAAGTTATACGTCATTGCATAAAATTAATTGGCTCAAATGATTTCTTAATAATAGTAAAATTTAATAAAAATTATCTAAACTGTTTATTAATACTAATTAAAAAATGATAAAATTTGAAAAAAAAATACTAGAAAATTTTGAACATTCGCAAAAAAATTATGAAACTAATTTCAAAAGTTATCATTGGGATTATCAAATTAAAAAGAAAAAAAATTTATATAAAATAGAAAATCTTAATAATTTTAGAAAAAATGATTTATCAAAAGGTCTTGATGATCAATTTTATTCCCCCGAAGAAACAAATTTTTTTTTTAATGATTTGATAAAAGATTATGGTGAAAATTCTATTCTTAGTTTATTAGATGAAGAAAATATTGGAAATAGCATTGGAGCTGTAGCTTATAAAAATAAGTTCTATTCAGCTAATGAGTTATTTCACATAAAATTTTTATTAATGATTAAGAGATATGTTAATTTTACTGATAGTAATATTATATGTGAAATTGGTCCTGGATATGGAAGTTTCACAAGTAAAATTATTAAAACATTTAACTCAAAATTAGTTTTAATTGATTTACCTGAATCAAATTTCTTAAGCACTTTTTATTTAAAAAAAATTTTCCCTAATAAAAATTTTTTTTTATCTATAGATGCAAATAATGATGAAGTAAAAAAACAAGATATATTAGATAATGACATAATAATTCTTAATCCATGGGATAAAATTTCTAACATTAACTTTGATTTGTTCATTAATTCTAGATCAATGATGGAAATGAATAAAGAAACAATAAGTTATTATTTTAAATTTATTCAAAAAAATATTAAACAAAATAGTTTTTTTTTATGTATCAATAGATATTACAAAGATACAGTAGGATATCCTGTTGAGTTTCATAAATATCCATTTGATGAAAATTGGAACATTGTTATTTCAGAAACTTCATGGAATCAAAAGCATATTCATTTTTTATTTTTGAAAAGGACCGACCAAAACCAAGGTAATATTAAAGATGAAATTGAAAAAATTAAAAAAATTTCTAAGCAAAAAATTAAAGACGACCCAAGATTGGTAAGAAGGATTATACCTGATACTTTATATAAAATTTATAAAAAAATTAAATTTTTGTTTTTAAAAAAATAAATGCCAAACAACACTTTATTAATTTTAGATTTAAATAAAAACTATGATTTAGTAGAGAAAAAAACTAAATTCATATGTTTAAACAAAGGAATTATAAAACTTGAAAACTGTCAACAAATTTTTTTAAAAAAGTTTAATTACGAAAAAAAAAATATTTATAAAAAAATTTTATCAAAATTATTAAAAATAATTTTAATTAATAAAAATAATGAAGTACCTTTAGTCGAATTAGAAATTAATAACTTAAGAAATGATAGATATAATTTTATTGATAGAATAATTAATTTATCATTAATTAAAAAAATAATTTTATCAAAAGGTTTTAAAAAAATAAAAATTATTTCTGACAATAAAAATACAATTAATCTTTACGATAAACTTAAAATTAAAATAGAAAAAATAGATCTATCTAAAAAAGAAAATAAAGTAAAATTTTTTAAGTTCAAATTAATAAAATTTTACATAAAAACTTTGGCAATTGTTTTATTTCTAAAATTTAAAAAAAATGATTATGTCAATATAAAAAATAAAGAATTTTATTTTTCAATTTATCCAAATAAATTTAATTATCGCAAAAAAAATATAGATAATGAAAATATTTTTAATTTTCTATTAACTGATGAAACACATTTAAATCATAGTATTTTTCAAATTTTTAAAATTATAAAAAAACAAAATAAGAAAAAAACTATAAATGTAGAAAATTTTATTTCTATTAAACATTTAATATGCCTAATCTTTAAAACTTTATTTTTCAAAAAAAATAATAATTTAGAAATTTGTGATTTTGATATTGATAACCTTAATTTTAATAATGAAATTAAACAACTTTATATTAAAACTTATTTAAATAGATTAAAATTATCTATATATGATAATGCAATTACTTTAGTTTTTAAAAAATTTAATGTTAAAAACTTCCATATGTATTTGTTTGAATATTGTTTTGGATTTTATTTAATAAATAAAATTAAAAACTTTTCAAATAAAGTAAATATTATTGGATATCAACATGGAATTTTTTCAGAAAATTTATATTGGTTTGATATTCTAAGACAAGTTAGAAGTAATAATAATTATTTTCCAACTAAAATTTTGGCCTCTAATCCTTATAGTGCTAGGGATTATAAAAAAAAACTAAGAAAATTTTTGATATCTATATCAAATAAAAATGATTTAAAAAAAAATATTCTTTCTCAAGAAATTAAGATTAGTAAAAATTCTAACAATATTATAATTTTACCAGGGACACATGATATAAGTGATCTTTATTATTTTTATATCAACTTATATAGACACTCAAAAAAGAAAATTTTTTTCAAATTGCATCCTAAAAATCAATTTATATTTAAAAATTTAAAAAATATCTACCAAATCAAAAATCATAAAAATAATTATTTTTCAGATGTTGTGATATCTCAAACTTCATCTTTAGTTTATGATTTCTTAAAAATTAATAAAAAATTTTCAGTAGTTAATATTGATTATAGGTCTAATTTGTTAAATAAAAAAATTTTAAAAAAAACTAAAGTTATTTCATAGTTATGATAAATATTTTAAAAAAAAATTTTCATTTTGGATATATAATATTTTTTTCAATAATTTTGATTTTTTTCGGAATTAATGATGTAGAGGAATATCAAAGAGGAACTTTAAGCACTAAACTGCACTGGCAAAGTTTTAAAAGTTTTTTTAATACATTTTTTTACGACTCTATTGGCCCAGGTGTTAAAATACCAATAGGACCAGGACCATATAATCATCCATTAAATTTTTTTTTATTTAACACTAAAATTTATTATTTTCTTCTTGCATTTCTACATTTGAGTATCCAATTAGTTTATACATGTAAATTATTTAAATTTTATAAAATTAGTTTTAACAAACATCTTTTAACTATTTTACTTATTTTTAGTTTACCAAATATTTCATTTTATTTAGCCAATGATTGGCTTACATCAATTATTTCATATTCCCTGTTACCAGCCGTATTTTATTATTTTGTAAAAATTATAGATACTCAAAAACCTGATTTTTATTTTAAATTTTCAATTTTTTTCTGTTTTTGGATTTTAAATGGAACTATATCACACATATCTATTTATATAGTTTTTCTTTTTTTTTATTTTATTTTCTCAATTGAAAATTTTCGTTGTTTAAAAAAAATTTTCAATATTTATTTTTTAATTAATATTCTATTTATCTTATTAATTTTATCTGAAAAATTATTTTTTATAATAAGAGAAATGTCTATTTTTGAAGGATATAGAGTTTTTCATGGAACACATGATTTAATTCATTTATTAGAAATCTTCTTTCCTTATGGAGATTATATGAAAAATTTTTTTAAATTTAATAAAATTTTTCCTTTTGATAGATTACCTGGAAATCCAATTTTGATATTTTTTGCCGTATTTATCTCAATAATATCAATCAAAAATTTTTTTTTAAATACATTCAAAATAGATATTAAAAAAAAAAATGATAATTATTTTAAATTTTTTAAAAATAAATTAAATAAGGATTTAAATTTTAAATTTTCAGTTTTATTCATCATATTTTTTATTTTTAGTTTAATTCCATTTCTTTCTGTTTTAAAATCAGTTGGAGGTGGATATTTAGCTAGAGACATTTACTTGTACATCGGTTTATTTATATTTTTTTTAAACCTCAATAAACTTAATAAATTTTTAAAAAATTTATTAAATTTTTTTTTAATATTTTATACCTTTGCATTTCTTATCATTCATTTAGAACAAAAAATTCTATTAAATCCTAATAATTTTGTTTTAGATAAAAATAAAAATTCAGAAATAGTAAATAAATTAAATGAATTAAATTTAGACTATTCAGATTATAAAAGAATTTATTTAAGTCCAAACATATATAGTAATTTTAGTAAAAAATTTAGTGAGGATGGATTATTTTCTATCATTGATTTGACTAAATTTGATTTATCACCTTTCAATGGAGATTTTAAATTTGTATCAATGAAATGGTTTGGTGATGAAAATAAATTATTAGCAGGAGAAATTAAATCACATTTAAACCTAATGAATGATCAATTTTTTTTAAACTTCTTTAAAATAAATTATTTTTTAATTGATGAAGATGAAATTTTGCATTTAAAAAAAGAAAATTTAGAAATAATTTTTAAAATTAATACATCTTATAAAAATTTATTTTTAGTTGAGAGAAAAGTTAAAAATCTATCGATTAGTGACGAGAATTTAGAAATCTTAAAAAAAAATTTATTTAATTGTAAAGTGGTAAAATTTGAAAATAACATATTTGTAAACTCAAACTCTAAACTGGAATGTGTTTTAAAAAATAAAAGTTTATTTCATGAGACAAAATTTGATTTAATTCGAAATTTTAATGGAAACTTTACGATTAATGAAATCAATACTTTTGAAAATATATTACTTCCATTTGTATTCAATGACTCATGGAAAATAGAGAATGCGACTATATCGTTAACTGATGATTTTCTTTTTTTAGTTAAACCTAAATCATCAAAAAATGAAATTAATATAAATTATTTTGACGAAAAACTTTTTATTTTTAAAGTTGTCTCTAATTTTAGTTTTTTTATGCTAGTTGTTATTTTTTTAATAAATAAAAATAAATCTTACCTGATTTTTACTAAACAGAGTAAAAAAAGAATATGAAAAGGTATTAAGACATTTATTTAATGCAGCATTAAATTTATATTAGAAAATAAGGCTTAATTAATTTGTGCAGACTTGTACTAAACTTGTACTTAGAGAGATAAATTAAAAAAATTTTACTTATTCCTCTTGTTCAATTATAAATATTAGCATAAATACTCATGAAATTCATTAATGCCCTCGTGGTGAAATTGGTAGACACAAAGGACTTAAAACGCAAAGGATTCACAATTTAGTTAGTCTCTGGTAGTCTCATACAGTCTAAAATCCCATATCTCCTACATTTTTAGAAAACCTTTAATTATTTTAATTGGAAAATATGAATAATAAATTTTGCCAAACTAGAAACAAACTAGAAACCAGAGAGATAAAAGTGTAAGGTTTTAATATGAGAAAAATAAATGTAACTATTATAGCAATAATAATCTCACAATTGTCATTTTTTTCAGTTTATAGCTTTGAGGATAATAAATCAGAGTTTGGTCTTTACTTTGGTACTAAAATTTATGAGGAAAGACATCCTGTTGATAATAGTTTTTTTATGTCCCAAGATGGATGGATGCTTGGGATTAATACAAATTCAGAAACTTATGAAGGATCAAGTTATATAGGATTTAAAAATAGAGCAGCATATGGACAAGTTGATTATCAATCTAATGGAACTGGAACTATGTCAGGTATTCCAGATTATCAATTAGAAACTACAGGTTACATCGGAATTCCTTTTGAAAATTCTAGTTCTAGAATTACATATTTTACTGGTTTGGGCGGAAGGTATTTATTAAATGCAAGTGGTTTAAAACTTTCATCCACTGGACACTCTGGTTATGACAGAGAATCAAGATATGTATATATGCCATTCGGAATAAATTTTGAGTCAGGATCTTTTGAATTAAGAGGTGAATATTTATATTTTCTTTATGGACAACAAAAAAGTTATTTAAGTGATGTGAGTCCAGCTTTACCAGATATAACTAATGACCAAGAAGATGGATCTGGAATGAGACTGACTGCAAAACTATATACCGAAGGTGGAATGGGCTATGAGTTTTATATGGACTATTGGGATATTGCTGATTCAAAGTTAGACACTACTGGTAATTTTATGGAGCCAAGAAACACTACTTCAGAAACAGGGCTTAGAATATTTTGGGCTTACTAGAAACAAACTAGAAACCAGAGAGATAAAATAAAAAAAATTTACTTATTCCTCTTGTTCAATTATAAATATTGGCATAAACACTCATGAAATTCATTAATGCCCTCGTGGTGAAATTGGTAGACACAAAGGACTTAAAAGCCAAGGGATTCACAGACGAGTCAGTCCATAGTAGTCCAAGGCAGTCTAAAAAACCTATAAAATTTGGTAACTTTTATTTAGCTTTCAATCAACATTAGAAAATAAGGGTTAATTTACCTTTGAAAACCAGCACAAAACCAGCACATATTTTATAGACTTTAAAAAATAAATTTAGTAGATTTTCCATATGACATTAAAAAAATTATTCGTTTTCACATTTATACTTCTATCAACGCAAGTTAAGGTTTATTCAGCTGAAACATATATGTTTGGTGGGGCTAAAATATTTAATTATGGAATTGAAAAAAGTGACTTACAAGAAATTAATACATCTTTAGTTGCATTAGGTTTTAGTTCATCTGCAAGTTCTACAGATAACACAGGGATTGGATTTGATATTGGTTTTGGTGCCGAAATTGCTCCAAATTTTTCTATTGAAGGCGGTTATGTAAATTATGGAACTTTAGAGATTAAAACTAATACAACTGGTCCAACAGAAAATATTAAAACTGAAATAACAGGTGATGGTGTAACTGGTGCTGTAAAATTTAATCAAGAAGGTTATTATGTTAAAGCTGGTATGCACAGTTGGGATTTTTCTGGAACAGTAAGTACTAGCCAAGGTAGCTCAAGCGATGCGCTAGGTTCAGGTACAGATCCATTTTTTGGTATTGGCTTAGGATCTGAGCAGTTGGAATTTGGT